>OGQN01001603.1_pt1 | contig 17896 bp, 9 predicted proteins | sample 1553231 | NCBI WGS metagenome assembly OGQN01 (sample SAMEA2579950, study PRJEB22360) | human gut metagenome | biome: human gut; feature: human-associated habitat; material: faeces | place: Denmark | collected 2008/2010 | reverse complement strand
GATCGTCGAGGGGAAACCATTGGAAGGGGAAGGGCGTTTAAAAGCCGATGGTCGAGGATGACAACGTGTTGACCATCACGCTTACGGGCGTCGATTCGCAGACGGGCGACACCTACGGCACCTGTTACAACGATGCCGGCCCCGATGGCAAATATGCCGATTTCAAATGGAATTCGAACGGGGGCCATGACCTGAAAAAATTCTACCGCTGCATTCCCGAAGGGGAGAGCACGTGGCGGAAAGACGGAAAGACGGGGCTGGTTACCTTCACGGCCTCCGACGGCACGGCCCATACGGCGACTTTCTACAGCGAGCCCACGACATTGACCTACGAGCAGAGCGGAAAGTCCTTCTCTTGTCAGATCATGAACCAGGGCCTGGAGTTTCCCGTTGCCGGAACCCCCATGCCGGGTTGGTCGGACTATTCGGATTTCGACAAGTATGTGCAGAATCCGCAGCGGTTCATCGTAAAGATGAAAAAGCGCCAGCAGTAACCCGGGGATCGCCATGAACCGCTTATTCCTGTTGTTTGCAAAGGCATTCTGCTGCATTGCCTTGTGCTGTATTGTTCCCGTCTCGTGCGGCGGCGGAGACGTCGAAATTCCGCCCCCTCCCTCCACGGCTCCGGGCGGGGGCGATGATAATCCCGATGACGATGAACCGAAGCCCGATCCCAATCCCGATCCGGACGAACCGACCCGGCTGAAAATCGTCGACCCGCAGGCGACGGATCAGACCAAAGCACTCTATTCGAACCTGTGGGCGGTCGCTTCCAGGGGATTCATGTTCGGACACCACGACGATCTGTGGTACGGCCGTTACTGGTACGATGTGCCGGGCGGTTCGGATACTAGGGCTGTTTGCGGGGACTATCCTGCTGTCTTCAGCGTCGATCTGGCGCCTATCATGGACAATCGCTCCGACTATGAGAGCGACCGGAAGGAGAATGCCATCCGCCGGCGTGTCATGCTTGAAGCCTACGGCCGCGGCGAGGTAATCGTTGCCTGCTGCCACCTGAACAATCCGCTCACGGGCGGGGATTCGTGGGACAACGGCAACACGGGTGTCGTTCGGGCGATTCTCGATCCGCAAAGCCCTCAGCATGCCCTTTACCAGCAATGGCTCGACCGGCTGGCAGACTTTGCGCTCAATCTCAAAGGTGCCGACGGGAATTTGGTTCCCTTTATTTTCCGCCCTTATCACGAACACACCCAGGAGTGGCCCTGGTGGGGTTCGAAATGCACGACCGAGCAGGAGTTCATTGATTTCTGGCGGATGACCGTGCGATACCTCCGCGATACCAGGGGGGTGCACAATCTCATCTATGCGATCTCACCCCAGATGGACTCGGAATATTCCGATGCGCGGGGACGTCTGTCGTTCCGCTGGCCGGGCGACGAATGGGTTGACTTCATCGGTATGGATTGCTACCACGGGCTCAACACGGCGGCCTTTACTTCGAACCTGAAGGCGTTGACGCAATTTTCCCGTGAAAAGTTGAAGCCCTGCGGCGTCACCGAAACGGGTCAGGAATCCTTCACTAAGGCCGATTACTGGACACAATGTATCCTTGCCCCGCTGACTACCCAACGTGTTTCGATGGTGGTCATGTGGCGTAACAAGTATGTCTCCGACGAATCCGATAAACATTATTACTCGGTCTATCCGGGGCATGTATCGGAGGCGGATTTCAAGATTATGTACGACCGTCCTCGATCCTTGTTCAGCTCCGATCTCCCTGCGATGTACCGGCAGGCCGAGGGGGTCGTCGTCGAATGATATCAAACTGCAAAACCTAAAACAACTTTAATCTTATGGTAAAATTCTTCAAAACGTCCCTGCTGTACGGTTTGCTGATTGTCCTGAGCAGTGCCCTTCCGCAATGGGCGGCGGCGCAGTCCCGGGTTGTCTCCGGAACCGTAAAAGATGAGAAGGGAACCGGTTTGCCGGGAGTTACGATCATCGTGAAGGGTACCGCGGGCGGTACTACGTCGATGGCCGACGGCCAGTATTCGGTCAAGGTGTCGGCCGGGGATGAGCTCGAATTTTCATTTATCGGCTACGCATCCCAAACGGTCAGAATCGGCGCGCAAAGCGTGGTGGACATTACCTTGCAGGAGCAGTCGCTTCTTGCGGAAGAGGTGGTGGTTACGGCTTATGCTGTCCAGAAAAAGGTGAATGTCACGGGTTCGATTTCCCAGGTGAAGGGTACGGATCTGGTGGCCACGCCCGTGGCGAACATCTCCAATGCGCTGATCGGCAACACGCCCGGTGTAAGCGGGCTGCAGACTTCGGGCGAACCGGGGCATAACGCTGCGAACATCCGCATCCGGGGTATCTCGACCTACGGATCGGCCAGCCCGCTCATCGTCATCGACGGCGTGGAGCAACCTTCCGAGCAGGCCATGTCCGAGCTCAATGCGATGGACGCCAATGAAATCCAGGGTATCAGTGTCCTCAAGGATGCGTCTTCGACTGCCGTTTACGGTATCCGCGGTGCCAACGGTGTGATTATCGTCACTACGCGACGCGGCAACACGGGAGCCCCGACAGTGAATTTTTCGATGAACTACGGCTTTACGCGGGCTTCGAATTTCCAGAAGGGCACCTCTTCCTATGAGTATGCCCTGCTGCGCAACGAAGCCATCCGCAACGAGCAGCGCAGCTTCGCAGGAACGGAGAGCCTTTCAACCTACATTTTCGACGATTACGATCTCTGGAAGTTCAAGAACAACCGCGATTATACGCCCGTAGAGGTCGATGCCAAGACAAACCTTTCGGCCGAAAAACGGGAGCAGCTCAAGAAGCAACCCGCACTTTACTATGCCAACCGCGACCTGTATAAGGAGATGTTCGACCGCAATGCCCCTCAGATGCAGGTCAACCTCAACGTGGCGGGCGGCACACAGCGCGTAAAGTATTTCGTATCGTTCGGCTATTTCTCGCAGGCCGGCATCACGCGGGACGTGCACTACCATGACGCCAATACGGGTTCGAAGTTCAACCGCTATAATTTCCGGTCGAATTTCGACATCTCGGTGGCCAAGAACTGGAAGATCTCGATCAATACGGCGGGGCAGTTCGGTGAAACGCAGGGACTGGGCAGCGGAAGCGACCCCTATGACCTGTCGTCGCGTTACAAAAGCATCATGCAGTATATTTACGAGGGCAACCCCTTCATCTCTCCGGGTATGATCGACGGCCGCCTGGTAAACGGGTTTGCCGGCACGGCGGGTTCCGAACAGAATCCCCTGGCCGTGAAGACGGGCAGCCAGCTCGGTTCGCAGAACGCTATCGTAAGCCTGCTGACGGCTGGGACGAACAGTATTTTCAACTCGTTGCTCGACAATACCATCAAGTTGGAACATACGATGGACTACCTGCTGGATGGCCTGCGTATCTACGGCACGGTCAATTACCAGGACAACTACAACCGTATCGTCAAATATAAACCCTCGATCCCGACCTACTCGGTGCAGCGCAATCCCAATGACCCGACCGTGCTCGATTTCTTCGGCGGCGGCATGGGTGCCGGTTCCTTCGAGTCGTGGGGATACAGCAACTGGAACAAGCTTTACCTCGATGCGGGCATCGACTGGCATGGCAGTTTCAACGGGCATAATGTTTCCGGGCTGGTGCTCGCCAAGGCTTCCCGCTATACCATGCCGGGCGATTCGTACAATGTGGCTTCGGGCGTCATGGGCTTCGTGGGTCGTGTGACCTACAACTATAAGGATCGTTACATGGCCGAGGTCAACGTAGGTTATAACGGAACCGAACAGTTTGCCAGGGGACGCCGTTTCGGCTGGTTCCCGGCCTATTCGATCGGTTGGGTTCCCACTTCGGAAAAATTCTTCCCCGAGAACGACATTCTGACGTTCCTCAAAATCCGCGCGTCGTATGGCGAGGTCGGTAACGACCAGTTGGGAGGCAATCGGCGGTTCTACTACCTGCCGAATACTTATAACCTCAATCAGGGCGGCTACTGGCTGGGCAACTCCGACGGTTCGTCGCAGAATCCCTATTGGGTCGGCGCTACGGAAGGGGTGATCGGCAATCCCGACATTACCTGGGAGCGGGCCAAGAAATACGACGTGGGTATCGAGGCGCGGTTCTTCCGCAATCGCCTCTCGCTGGTGGCTGACTGGTTCCGCGAAGCCCGCCGCAACATCCTCACCACGCTGGGAACCATTCCGATCATCTACGGCGTAAGTTCCGACAAGGTTCCCCCGGTAAATGTCGGTATTACCAAAAACCAAGGCTATGAACTCCTCCTTTCGTGGGAAGACCAGATCGGCAACTGGCGTTATTCGCTCAGCGGCGACGTGAGCTATTCGCGCAACAAGATCGTCTACAAGGCCGAAGCCGAGAACCCCTATCCCTGGATGAACCAGACCGGATTCTCGATCGGACAACGCTTCGGACTGGTCAGCGACGGCTTTTTCAATACCAACGAGGAGCTTGCCAATCGTCCCTACAATACCTATACGGCCAACCGGGCTACGCTGGGAGACATCCGTTACGTAGACCTCAACGGCGACGGCCTGATCGACAATAAGGACATCGCGCCGATCGGTTATCCCAACTATCCCGAGTACCATTTCAACGTCAAAGCGTCGGTCGGGTGGAAAGGCTTCGACCTGCGCGTGCTCTTCATCGGTACGGCCAACGGCTCCTATTACCTGAATAGCGGCTACACGATGCCGTTCTTCAAGCGGGCGGGCAACGCCTGGAAATGGATGTACGACGGCCGTTGGACTGCCGAGCGTTATGCTGCCGGCAAGAAGATCACCTTCCCGCGGATGACGTTCGATACGACGAGCAGCGACAACAATTACCTGACGAGCGATTTCTGGATGAAGTCGAGCAATTTCTTCAAGATCAAGAATATCGAATTGGGCTATACGTTCGATATGACGCGCGGCCGGCTGGCTCGCAGCCGTATCCGTGCCTTGCGCGTCTACTTCAATGCCAACAATGTCTATACATTCAAGAACGAACTGACGGATATTGGCATCGACCCCGAAACTACCGACGGAAGCACCTATATCTATCCGCTGACGAGCGTTTTCAGCTTCGGTATAAACCTGAAATTCTAATCCGCACCGAACTATGAAAAAGATAATCGTTACTTTACTGATATCGGCATCGCTGGGCCTTTCCGCCTGCCAGGATACCTTCCTGCAGATGCCGGACACGACCGGAACGGTCGACCTGAACGAGGTTTACGGGTCGGCTAAAAATGCCAAGAGTGCCCTGATGACCTGTTACCGCGAAGCCCTGATCCACGGTCTTCCCGGCGGTTGGGGCGTCGGTCACGGCACCTTGGGAGCCATCAGCGGCGAGATTTCGCGCGGCTATTCGTGGCACGGAACCTATACGATCTCCCAGTCGGGGCTCGACGTGAACGGGACGGACGGCTCGGATGCCGGCTCCGACCACTTCGGTAACAACTGGGCGTATATCCGCCACTGCTTCACCGTGCGGGAGAATATCGACCGGGTTCCCGACATGAGTGACCAGGAGAAGAATTACGTCAAGGCCGAAGCTACGGCGCTGGTGGCCTACCGTTACATGGGCATGTTTTACCGCTACGGGGGCCTTCCCATCGTCCGCGGGTCGTTTTCCAATCCTGCCGACCCGGGGGTTTTCGCCGGCCGGGCATCGCTCCAAGAGACGCTGGAGTATATTCTCGAACTATGCCAGCAGGCCTACGACGGGCTTCCCGAAGGCGACTGGGGTGCTGCCGACCAGGGGCGGATGACGCGCGGCGCCGTGCTGGCCATCAAGGCCCGTACGCTGCTGTTCGCAGCCCGGCCGCTTTTCAACTCGGCGACTCCCTACCTGAGCGGAGGACATGACGACCTGGTGTGTTTCGGCTCAAAGTCGGACGACCGTTGGCAGGATGCCATCGAGGCCAACGAGGCCGTGCTGACCTGGGCTGCCGCCAATAACTACGCCCTGCTCAATACCGGCGGTGCCGGTGAGGGCAACCCTAACCCCAAGGCCTTCGAAGACTATGCTACGGCAACTTCGACGCCTGCCAACCGGGAGGTGCTGCTGGCCTACAAATGCGACGAGACCGGTCAGTGGACGTGGCCCGGAAGCGCCATCTTCTACTACAATAACTACTCTCCGGTTTGGACGAACAACCGTTGGGATACCGATGTGAGCGGTGTATTGACCAACTTTCTGAAGCTCTATTACAAAGCCGACGGATCGGAATTCACGAACTGGCCTGGTGTGAACGAAGCCGCTCCGCGGGATGCTTCGGAGTGGATTCAGAATATCGGGGACATCGAGCCGCGCGCCAAGGCCGATAATATGTTCGTAGGCTTCGACGCCTTCAATAACCCGGGCCATTCGAGCTGGTCGGCCAACAACTGGGGCCGTCAGGTGTCGAATGCCGGCAAGAAGACCAATTTCCCGGCCGCCATCGAGGCCGGGAAGGGGTGCGCCGCGCCGGTCAAATTTTACTATAAGGCCGGAACGCGCGTCTGGTTCGAGTTCCCGCTCTTCCGCCTGGCAGAAACTTACCTCAACCTTGCCGAAGCCTATAATGAGAAGGGCATTGCCGCCAAGGCGCTCGAGAATCTGAACAAGGTGCATAACCGGGCGGGCCTGCCGAAGGTCACCGAGACCGACCAGGATGCCCTGCGCAAGATTATCCGCCGGGAGCGTGCCATCGAGCTGTACCGCGAGAACAACCGGTATTATGATGTCAAGCACTGGAAGGACGAGAATATCGGTAACGGTATCATCGGTGGCAACATGCACGAGTTGCAGTTCAAGATCAAGGAGAGCCATTCGGGCAGCTTCAACCTCGCTTCTGGCCTCGAATCATACTGGGATGCAGTGGTTTACACCTCGTACTGGAATCCGAAAATGTATCTCGAACCCATTCCGCAGTCGGAGATCAATAAAGGCACGCTGGTGCAGAACCCCGGCTACTAATTTCCGCAGGTTTTTCCGCTAAAAACAAATACGATTATGAATAAATTCATCATTATACCATTGCTTCTTACGGGAGTCGTTTCGCTGACCGCCGCAACGGCCGCCGGGACGATCCAGGAGCCGGCGCCTGCCGATTCGGCTTACGCGGCGGAGCCTGCGGTTCCGGGGGCATTCTTCGGGACATCCCAGGCTCGCACAACGGGGGCCGTTTCGACCGTCGACGGGGTTTCCCTCGGCAAGACGACCGCACCCAACCTGACCAACAGTTTTGCCGGGCAGTTTTCGGGTCTGACACTTTTTCAGGGGTCGGGCGAGCCGGGTAACGATACGGCCAGCTGGCTGATCCGCGGTATCGGGTCGTATGGTAATGCCGGTTACAATACGGCTAAAATCTTTGTCGACGGCTTCGAAGTGAATGCCAGCTATATTGCCTACCTCTCGCCGGCGGAGGTCGAACGCGTGTCGATCCTCAAGGACGGTGCTGCGTTGTCCGTTTTCGGCGAACGGGGTGCCAACGGCGTGATTTGGATTGAAACCAAACGCGGCAGGATTGCCCCGGCAACCGTCAGCGCCTCGGTGCGTTTCGGGCTTCAGCAGGCCACGACCCTCGCCAAGCCGCTCGATTCGTACGGTTATGCGTCGCTTTACAACCAGGCCGTCAGCAACGACCAGGGGCGTTGGTCGCCTGCCTATAACGACGAGCAACTGGAGGCTTACCGGAATGGGACGGGTACCGATGTCGATTGGTACGACGAGGCATTGCGCAATGCCGGTTATACCATCGACGGCGATGTCTCCTTTCGCGGCGGTACCGAGGTCGCCCGCTACAACGTGATGTTGGATTACCTCAATCAGCAGGGTCTTTACGATGTGAAGAACAGCGATTCCCGGTCGAACCGTACCTACGAGCGCTACAATCTGCGTGCGAACCTCGACTTTACGATCTTCAAGTTCATCGAGGCGCGTGTCGACCTGGGCGGGCGGATCGAGCGTGGCAAGCGGCCCAATATCGCGACCGACGACCTGTTCTATAACATGGCACGCTATCCCTCGAACATTTACGAGATATGGGACGATGCCGAGCGGACGCACTATTCCGGAACTTCGGTCTACAACAGCAATCCCGTGGCGTCGCTCAATGCCCTGGGGTGGCGCCAGACCCAGTCGCGCGTATTGCAGGGCAATTTCCAACTGGTCGAGAAACTCGATTTCATCACCGAGGGGCTCTACCTGCGCGAAGCCTTCTCGTTTAACACCTATACCAAGAGCGGCTATTCGAAGACCCGTAACTACGCCCGCTATCACAACGGCGAGCGTACTACCACCGACGAAGATACATCGCTGCAGGCCAGCGGCTACGGCTCGGACGGCATGGAGGACTGGAAGCAGGGCCAGATTTCGCTGGGCTACAACCGTACGTTCGGCCGCCACGCCCTCGACGGTGCCGTGAATTTCCACATATCGGGCTATAACGGCGACGGCTATTTTTCCTATAAGTACCACTATGCGAATCTCAACGGCCGCATCAATTACAGCTATGACGACCGCTATGTCGCCGAGTTCGGGTTCTCCTATTTTGGTAACGATGCCTATGCCAAAGGCAACCAGTGGGCGTTCTACCCTTCTGTTTCCGCAGCCTGGGTGCTTTCCAACGAGGCTTTCCTGAAGGATTCCAAGGTCGTCGACCTGCTTAAGCTGCGTCTTTCGTACGGCCGTAGCGGCTTCGCCGATTCGGGTGCTACCGGCGTATTGTCGAACTACTCTTCCAATGGACGCTATCTGTTCAAGGACTATTACACCAATTCCTATGTCGGCTCCTTTTACATGGGCTCCGGCGAAGGAGTCTGGCAGAGTTCGCTGGTGCACATGTTCCTTGCGAACGCCGGCGTGCATGCCGAAAAAAGCAGCAAGTACAACGTCGGTATCGACGCCGAACTTTTCGGGAAACTGCATCTGTCGGCCGATGCCTTCATCGATAAACGCACTGACATCCTGACCCTCGATAATTCGATGATGGGCTATTACGGCAAAAATTATTATTTCGACAACATCGGCAAGATGACCAACAAAGGGGTCGAGCTCTCCGCCGTGTGGAACGACCTGCGCGCCAACTGGGGATACAGCATCAACGGGTCGGTGTCGTTTAACCGCAACAAAATCGATTACATGGCCGAGGTGGCTCCGGCGTACAGCTACAACGCCCAGACGGGTCGTCCGTACGGGACGCTGATCGGGTTGGTCGCCGACGGTTTTTACGATGTGGACGATTTCAATGCCGACGGTTCGCTCAAGGCCGACCTGCCGCAGCCGATGTTCGGCGCGGTGCAGCCGGGTGACATCAAGTACCGCGACCTGGATCGGAGCGGTTTTGTCGACCAGAACGACGTGACCAAGGTCGGCAAATCGCCCTATCCGGAGTGGACGTACTCGCTCGGTGCCGCCTTCAACTACCGGGGTTTCGATTTCAGCTTCCTGTTGCAGGGTATCGCCGGCGCATCGTTCAATCTGCTCGACAATGCGGTACAAACCCGGGCCTTCGTTGACAACGGCAATGTTTACCCCATCGCCCGCGGTGCCTGGGCCTACTATCCCGAACAAGGGATAGATACCCGGGCCACGGCGACCTATCCGCGCCTGACTACCCAAAGCAACGAAAACAACTACCAGCTGAGTTCGTTTTGGGTGAAGAGCCGTAACTTCATGCGCGTGCGCAATATCGAGGTGGGTTATAACTTCAGGCACCACGCCAAATTCCGCGCGGCGGGTATCTCCAACTTCCGGATCTACCTGAATGTAACCAACCCGTTTACCGTCAGCAAACTGATGTCGGATTACGACCTGGATCCCGAGTTGCTCTCCTACCGTTATCCGGTGCTTAAGTCCTATAACATCGGTGTAAGCCTTACTTTCTAATTAAACTATCGAAGCCATTATGAAATTCAGACTCATATCCAAGACGTTCCTGCTGTCGGCTGCTGTCGCGGCCGGTGCCGGATGCAGCGATTTCCTCGACACCAGTCTCGACCAGAACGAAACGGGGGAGTCGATCGAGACGACACTCGGTACGTTGTGGAAATTCGGCAATGCTTTCTACACCCCGATTGCTTCCGGTTATACTACGCTCGACTCCAATCTTTTCGCAGCGGCGACCGACGAGGCACAGCAAACCAAAGTGCAGTGCAATGCCAGCTATTTCAACAAGGGGGTCATCAACGCTAACCTCAACCCGATTTCGAATCTTTATACCGACTGCTACGAAGGGATCCGTGCCGCCAATTTTTTCCTTGACTACACAGCCAACGGCAAAGGCGAGTACATGGTGGGCATGAACCGCGATACGATCAACGACCGCCCCAACTATGAACGGGACTTGGCCTCGCTGCACTGGTACCAGGCCGAAGCGCACATCGCACGGGCTTATTACTATGCCGAACTGATCAAGCAGTACGGCGGCGTTCCCATCGTCGAGAGCCAGTATGCCGCGAACAAGTTCATCCCGCGTTCCTCCTACGACCAGATAGTCGAGTACATTGTCAAGGAGATCGATGACCATAAGGGAAAACTGGCTGTCGACTGGGCGAGTTTCTCCGAGCGCAACGGCCGCTTTACGCTGGGCGCCGCGCTGGCCATCAAGGCGCGTGTGCTGCTCTATGCCGCCTCGCCGCTCCACAATCCCGACAACGATGTCGAGAAGTGGAAAAAAGCCGCCGCGGCTGCCTACGATATTATCAGCAACCCGGATTTGAACTACTCCCTCGACAGCGATTACGGGGCTTATTTCCAAGGTAACCGCAGCCTTTCCAGCCCGGAAACCATCTATGTCGTACGCCGCGAACAGTCCAATGCGATGGAGAGCAACAACTATCCGATCGCTACGCCGGGCGGTGCGTCGGGCGTGACGCCGACGCAGAACTTGGTCGAGGCCTATGAGTGGGTCGGCGATCCCGTTGCCGGGGATCCCTATGCCAACCGCGACCCGCGTCTGGCGGCAAGCGTCGTGACCAACGGCAGCACCTGGAACGGTCATGTGATCGACCAGTCACCGGGCGGTAGGCACGACATGTCCGCCCCGAATGCAAGCAAGACGGGATATTACCTTAAAAAGTTCCTGACCGACAACCTCGACCTGACGCAGGGCGCCAAGGTGCAGCATAACTGGGTGTCCTACCGCTATGCCGAGGTGCTGCTCAACTATGCCGAAGCGATGAATGAGGCCTATGGCCCCGACCAGGCTCCCGGCGACTATGCGCTCACGGCGCTCGATGCCCTGCAACTGGTGCGCGACCGTGCCAGTCTGCAGCTTCCGATTGTCACGGCGGCGACCCGCGACGAATTCCGCGAGGCCGTCAAGCACGAACGCCGCATCGAACTGGCCTTCGAGGATCATCGTTACTGGGATCTGCTGCGGTGGAAGGATGCGATGGAGGTACTCAACAAACCCGTCCGCGGTGTGAAGGTAACGAAAACAGGAGAAGGCAAGTGGTCGTATACGCAGACCGAAGTGGCTACGCGCACTTTCCTCGAACGCAACTATTATATGCCTTTCACCCGTTCCGAGGTTGAAAATTCGAATCATACGCTCGAACAGAACCCCGGTTATTAGTTCCGGGATGCAAAAGAACAATGAATTATGAAAAACAAGTTGATCCTGCTCATCGCATTTCTTTGCACATGTGCCTTTGCAGCCTGCGAGGGCGACGGCGACGCCGATTACGGATTCGGTAAAGTATATATGCCCCAGGCCGTTTCGACCGGCGGCCTGAACAACTCCTATGCCGTACCTTCGGGCGGTGGTGACTATACCTACAATTTCCGTGTTGAAAACGGTACGGTTCGAATAATCCTGGGTGTCATACGCTCGGGAAAGCTCTCCGATAAGAAAGGGTATACCGTCGATGTCTACACTTCTGCGGAGGACGCCGTGTCCGCATTCGGCGGCGAAGCCATGCCCGAGGGACTTTATTCGCTGCCTTCGACGGTCGTGGTGCCAGACGGGAAAACCGGTGGGACATTCTACCTCGATATTCCCGTGCTGGCGATTTCGAGGAGCGAATACGCCGGCAAGAAACTGGTGCTTTCCGTCGGAATCCGGAATCCGTCGGCATACGAACTTTCCGATGCGGCGACCAAAACCGCCGTTATCGTGAATGTCGATGCCCTGAAGGCCTTGCTCTAAACATCTTAACCTGTGAGAACGATATGCCTCTTGTCGGAGAGGCATATCGTTTCTCAAAATCATGACGACCTATGAAAAAAGCCATTCTGATCCTCTTTGTACTCCTCTCCGCGGCCGGGATACGGGCGCAGATCCGTTCCGTGGAATGCACTGCGCCCAGGCCCGGCCTTTACGAGCGTACCGATTTCACGATCCGCTTGACGGCCCGTTACGACAATGCCTATCTGCAGGAGCAGGTTGCTCTCGACATGCTGATTACCACGCCTTCGGGCGCCGAACGTATGCTGCCTTGTTACTGGGTCGAGGGGGCGTCGGGTGCCGAGTCGCGCTGGGAAGCCCGTTTCACGCCTCAGGAAGAGGGACGCTATGCCTGCCGCTTCCGCCTGAGCGAACAGGGCCGTGAAACCTCCCGCTCGAAAACCGTACACCTCGATGTCGGCCCTGCCGCGGATTCCCGGGGTATTCTGCATGTGCGCGATTACTGGACGTTGATTTACGACGACGGAACGCCGTTCCGGGGTGTTGCTGAAAACATCTGCTGGGAATCGCGTGCCAACGACGATTCGCGCTTTTTCAAGGCCCTGCACGAACAGCACGACAAATATAACTACGACTACATGCTGCCGCTCTTCGCCCGCAACGGTGGTAATTTTATTCGCGTTTGGATGTGCGGATTCAATTTCCCGATCGACCAGCAAGACCATTTCAACAACATACGCTACGAGGCATCCGATGCATACTATAATCCCAGCGCCATCGCCCGTCTCGACCATTTCGTCGGGCTTTGCGAACGGCTGGGGATACACGCGATGCTCTGCATGGGACAGGGTGCCGTGCATGCCGACCGGGCGTTTTTCACCGGGGAGCCGCAGGCCCGCCGCTACATGAACCGCCTGCGCTATATCGTCGCACGCTGGGGTTACAGTCCGGCGATCGGTATGTGGGAGTTCTTCAACGAGATCGACAACATCCAGTTCCGCGATGCGAAGAACCCGATCCCGGCCGAAGAGATAGTCGCCTGGCATGCCCGCATGGCCAGGTACCTGAAAAGTATCGACCCTTACGGACACCCCGTCACCACGTCGATTTCCCACCGGGATCTCGAAGGGCTCAATTCGGTGCCTGGGATCGACGTCAACCAGAAGCATATCTATTGCAATACGGGCATTATTCCGGCCGAGATACTCCGCTATGAAAACCGTTTCGGCAAACCCTACGTTATCGGCGAGTTCGGCTATGAGTGGGACTGGTCGAAGAACTTCGATGATTTTGGCGCGGATATGGATCGCGATTTCCGCCGGGGACTTTGGTACGGCATTTTCTCGCCCACGCCTCTGACGCCGATGAGCTGGTGGTGGGAGTATTTCGAGAACCGCGGTATGATGGCCTATTTCAGGGGAGTGCGGCAAATATCCGACCGGATGCTCGCCGACGGCAAGGGCTCTTTCGAACAGATGACCGTAGCGTGCAACCCGGCAGAAGCAATGGGCATCCGGTGTGGCGACGTGGTCTATGTTTACCTTTATAACAATTCTGCCGAGCACATCAGGGAGGCGGGACTCACCGTCAATCTGGGTTGTAATGGCAGCTATGCGGTCGAAGCGTTCGATCCCGCGACGTGCATTAGCACGGCGCAGGGCAACCTTCCGACCCCAGGGCGTTTTGTACTCGAAAAAATCACGCTCGCGCCATATGCCGAGCGGATCTACATCTTTACTCCCGAATCCGTTAAATGACCGGTTTATGCGTCTTAAAACAATTGCCATGATGCTGACGCTGGGCATCGCTGCGGGCGGGGAGGCCCCGGCCCAGCAGGCTGCGCCCCTCAATCCTACCAATTTCGGGCTCGTGAGCCCGCAGCCGCAGTCCGAATTGCCGCACTCCGCGACACCGCCCCAACAGGCCGTGCGTAAACCGAAGCGACCTGCCCAAGCCCGTCTGGTGCCGTCCGGCGCGGATTCGTGGGTGCTCTCCGACGGCTGGGAACTGGCCCAAACGGATCGGTTGGTCGGAAGCGACGGTTCGCTTTTCGATTCCGCCTACGATACTTCGGCCTGGTACAATGCCGTCGTTCCCGGAACGGTGCTGACTTCGCTGGTCGAAGCGGGCGTTTACCCCGACCCCTATTACGGGCTCAACAACCTCTCCATCCCCGATAGCCTCTGCCGCACGGAGTGGTGGTACCGGATACGTTTCCCACAGCCGCGGGACGTCGCGGGACACCGTGTCTGGCTGCGTTTCGATGGAATCAACTACCGCGCCGACGTGTGGCTGAACGGCCGGAAGGCAGGTACGGTCGACGGGGCGTTTACCCGGGGCGTGTTCGATGTGACCGGGTTTTTCTCGGCCGAAAACGTCCTTGCCGTGAAGATCCGCCCGCCGCACAACCCGGGGATTCCCCACGAGCAGTCGAAAGCCGCGGGGCGGGGCCCCAACGGAGGACAGTTGTGCCTCGACGGGCCGACTTTCATCAGTTCCGAAGGCTGGGACTGGATTCCCGGCATCCGCGACCGTAATATCGGCATCTGGCAGGATGTGACGCTCGAATTTACAGGCGATGTGACGCTTGCCGACCCGCAGGTAATCACCGACCTGCCGTTGCCCGATACGTCGTATGCCGACCTGACGATCCGTGCAGAGGTTACGAACCACGCTGACGAACCATGCCGGGCGGTGCTGCGCGGCACTTTGGACGGCGGTATCGGTTTCTCGCTGCCGGTCGATCTCGCTGCCGGGGAGACCCGCACGGTGAACTGCACGCCGGCCGAGTGCCCGGCCCTGCGGATTGAGGAGCCCCGCCTGTGGGGGCCCAACGGCTACGGGCCGCAGGAACTCTATACGTTGCAGTTGGCGGTCGAGCAGGACGGAGTCCGTTCCGATGCGGAGCAGGTTCGTTTCGGCATCCGGGAACTTACCTATGAGTTGAGCGTGGATACGCCTTCCGGGGAGGAGTTGCGCATCGACTTCGCCCCGACGAACGACCTGTGCGGTGGTGAAATGCCTTTCGACAGCTTCCATCGCCGTTCGGCGGGTGACGGGGTCGTTGTCCCGGCCCTGAAGGCGGGGGTCGATGTTTCGCGCTTGCGCCGCATCGAAAAAGACGGTGCCGCGCCGTTTCTGGTACTTCGGTGCAACGGGGTGCGGATCTTCTGCCGCGGCGGTAACTGGGGCATGGACGACGGGATGAAACGGGTTTCGCGCGAACGGCTTGAACCCGCTTTCCGCCTCCACCGCGAGGAGGGTTTCAACATGGTGCGCAACTGGACGGGCGAATCGACCGAGGAGCTTTTCTATACGCTTTGCGACGAATACGGTTTGCTGGTGTGGAACGACTTTTGGCTCTCGACCGAGGGATATAACCAGAATGTCAACGATGAGGAGTTATTCATGGCCAATGCCCGTGAGACGGTGCGTCGTTTCCGCAACCATCCGTCGCTGGCCGTGTGGTGTCCGCGCAACGAAGGCTATGCTACCCCGACGCTCGAACCGCGGTTGGCCGCGCTGATAGCCCGGGAGGACGGCACACGCTTTTACAGTCCCAATTCCCGCTATATGAACCTGCGCACGAGCGGCCCGTGGCATTACCTGGCCGATGAGTCGGAATATTTCCTCCGCCATGCCTTCGGGTTCTCCACCGAGTTGGGAACTCCGTCGGTGCCGACCGCCGAGTCGATGCGCAAGTTCATTCCCGAGGCGGACAGGTGGCCTATCAGCGATACGTGGTACTACCATGACCTGCATTTCGGGCTGCCGGAGTACTGCGGGGCTGTCGATGCACTCTACGGGAAGGCCGAATCGCTCGATGATTTCTGCCGCAAGGTGCAGCTGATCAACTATGATAGCCACCGGGCCATGCTCGAAGCGTGGAACAGCCGTATGTGGAACTCCACTTCGGGCGTGCTGCTGTGGATGAGCCATCCTGCATGGCCCAGCCTCGAATGGCAGACCTATTCGTGGGATTTCGAGACCCACGGCTCCTTCTACGGCTGCCGCAAGGCCTGCGAATCGCTGCACGTGCAGATGAACCCTCATGACGGACAGGTGTTGGTTGTCAATACGACCCGCGACGCCCTTACGCACGGCCGGGTGATTGCGACATACTACACACCGGCCGGAAAACGCCTCGGCCGGCAGCGTGTTGTGCTGGAGGAAATTGCCGCCAATGCCGTGACGCCGGCCATGTCGGCCGCCCTACCCGAGAACCGGGACTGCTACATGGTGCGGCTCGAACTGTATGTCGGTGGCAGGCGGGTTAGCGTGAACGATTACCTGCGCAGTCCCGGCCGGGATTTCACGGCGTTGAACCGGTTGGCACAGGTTCGGCTCCGGGCGCGCCGCGTAGCGCGGCAGGACGACGGACGTGCCACGACGGTGCGATTTGAAGTGTCGAATCCCTCGGCCACAACCGCCCTTGCGGTGAAATTCAACGTCCGCGACGGGCGGACGGGCGAAGCGATCCTCCCGGCCTATATTTCCGAAGGGTATATCCATTTGCTTCCGGGTGAAAAACGGACGGTCGAAGCCGAATACGTTTCATGCGGCGGAGCCGTTCTTTCGGCCGAGGGTTATAATCTGGAACGGCATACATTGTTGGAACTCTGAATACCGCAAATGCGAAAGGAGCCGTGAAACATCAGTTTCACGGCTCCTTTTTTGTGCCTGCCTGTCGCTCCGAACCGAAGGTCGGGGATGCTTGCGGAGCAGCCGGCGTGCCGTAAGGCGGAGAAGTCCGGTCGTGCCCCCGGCTACATGAGAAAACTCCCTCGGGCACTGCAAAGCCCTGTTTTTATCGTGCGGAAGAGGTTTCGTTGTCCGGAATATGCGCGGCGATCTCCATGCACATGCGGCCGTTGTGATAGGGGCATTTCCAGAATCCGGCCTTGTCGTCCGTTCGGTTGACGCTGCCGTCGGGGAGAATGCTCCACCACCATTCGCCTCCCGTGCGGTCGATGAGGTGTGTCTTGATGTAATCCCATGTTTTCAGGGCGGGCTCCAGGGCCTCCTTGCGGCCGTGGAGCCGGTAGAGATAGAAAAGCCCGATGACGCACTCCGCCTGCACCCACCAATGACGTTCGAGATTCCGGGTGCCGTCGGGGTGCCGTTCGTAAATCATGCTCCAGTCACCCATATAGCCTTCGAGGGCCGCATTGGCGATGGCGTAGCAGCTGGTGCGGGTGCGCTCGTACAATGCTTCGTCGCCGAGCGTCGCTGCGGTTTCGAGCAGCAGCCACGAAGCCTCGATGTCGTGGCCGTAGGAGAAGCAACCGGCGCTTTTCAACTGCCATCGGTCGTCGAAAAATAGTCCCAAGTGGCCGTTTTGCGGCTGCACGATCCGCGAGAGGAAGATTTCCAGCAGGTTGCGGGTCTGCCTGCGCAGCCCCTCGTCGGGCCAGATGCGGAGCAGGTTGGTATAGGCCTCCAGGATGTGGAGGTGGGTATTCATCGTCTTTTTCTCGTTGGCGTCCTTGTCGCTCAGGCGCACGTCGTCGATCGGTGACCAGTCGCGGGCCGCCGCCTCTTCATAGCCGTTGTTAACGGCGTCGTAGGAGTGCTCTTCGATAGCCCGGAAGAGTCCGATTGCCTCCCGAAGCGCCCGCTCGTCGCCTGTCGCCCGGGCGTATTCGCTCAGTCCGTAGATGGCGAACCCGAGGGCGTAAAATTGTTTTTTCGTGTCTGCAGGGTTGCCCGCAGCGTCCACCGACCAGTAGACGCCGCCGTAGGTTTTGTCGAGGAATTTGTCGAGCAGGTAGTCCCGTGCGGCTGGGG
>OGQN01001595.1_pt1 | contig 18004 bp, 18 predicted proteins | sample 1553231 | NCBI WGS metagenome assembly OGQN01 (sample SAMEA2579950, study PRJEB22360) | human gut metagenome | biome: human gut; feature: human-associated habitat; material: faeces | place: Denmark | collected 2008/2010 | reverse complement strand
CCACCGCCGCCGACTGCGGCTGCGGTGCTGAGGCCCCGTGGGAATGGGGAACCGAGGCCGGCACGGAGGCGCCGGGGTGGCGCCGGGTGGGCTTCTTGTGCTGTCGCGGGTTGTTGCGGGGGTTATTCGAACCTTGGGAGGCGGGCTGATCGGGCATCGCTTTATTCCTTAGGAAGTACTTCAGGTGGTGCAGGTGCTTTCTCGCGATTATACGACGAAGTGACGGGGCGTTCACGGCAGAGCAGCTTACATTTCCGTAAAGTTCGCAATCCGTCCCGAATCCACGAAAACCGAACAGCCCGCGCCGTCCCAGAGGGGCACTTCCCCACCGCGCCACCATCCCGCAGGGGCGCCGTCCTGCAAAGGTCGGCGTCCTGCGAGACGAATCTTGCGGCGATGGCAGGAGCCCGGGCGCGGTGCCTTTAGCTCGCGCGCGACGACCCGTAGGCGGCGTGCTTGCGGTTGCCGTAGGCGCTCCCCTTTCGCGCGCCCTTCTTCAGATCCTTCAGCACGTCCTCCTCGGACTTGTCCTCCACGGTGCTCTTCAGCTTCACCACCTGGTCGCGCAGACGGGCCGCCTCCTCGAAATCCATGTCGCGGGACGCGGCGGCCATGTCGTCTTCCATGGACGAGATGAGCCGCAGCACTTCCTCGCGGGAGAGCTCGGCCAGCTCCTTGTTCACCTGCTCGGCAGTGGTGCCCTCCACGTCCTCGGTGATGAATCCCATGATGTCGTTGATGGCCTTGCGGATAGTCTGGGGCCTGATACCATGCTCCTCGTTGTAGGCCATTTGGATCTCGCGGCGGCGGCGCGTCTCGTCAATGGCGCGGCGCATGGAGTCGGTGATGCGGTCGGCGTACATGATGACCTGTCCCGACACGTTGCGGGCCGCGCGGCCTATGGTCTGGATGAGCGAGCGGTGGTTGCGCAGGAAGCCCTCTTTATCGGCGTCCAGGATGGCCACGAGCGACACCTCGGGCAGATCGAGTCCCTCACGCAGAAGGTTGATGCCCACGAGCACGTCGAACTCGCCCCGGCGCAGATCGCGCAGGATCTCCGTGCGCTCCAGGGTGGCGATGTCCGAGTGCATGTAGCGCGCCTTCACGCCCTGGTCGAGTAAGTGGTCGGTCAAGTCCTCCGCCATCTTCTTCGTGAGCGTCGTGATGAGCACGCGCTCGTTGCGCGCCGCCCGCTCTTTCGCCTCGTCGATGATGTCGTCGATCTGGCTGGCGCTCGTGCGCACGACGATCTCCGGATCCAGTAGGCCCGTCGGGCGGATGACCTGGTCCACCTTCGCCTGGCTCACGCGCTCCTCGTAATCGCCCGGCGTGGCCGACACGTAGATGAACTGCGGGATGCGCTCCTCGAACTCGTCGAAGCGCAAGGGACGGTTGTCCAGGCAGCTGGGCAGGCGGAAGCCGTGCTCGGCGAGCGTGATCTTGCGGGAGCGGTCGCCCTCGTGCATGCCGCGGATCTGCGGCACCGTGACGTGGGACTCGTCGATGATGCAGAGGAAGTCCTTCGGGAAGTAGTCGATGAGCGTGTAGGGCGGCTCGCCCGGCGCGCGACCGTCCAGATGCCGCGAGTAATTCTCGATACCGGAGCAGAAGCCCATGGTCTCCAGCATCTCCAAGTCGTAGTTCACACGCATCTCCAGACGCTGAGCCTCAAGGAGCTTCCCCTCTTCCTTGAACTGCTGCAGGCGCTCGCGCAGCTCGTCTTGGATGGTGCCAAGCGCCTTGTCCATCTTCGGGCGCGCCGTGACGTAATGGGACGCCGGCCAGATGGGCAGCGCCTCGAAGGAGTTCAGCACCTCGCCCGTGACCTGGTCGATCTCATCGATGGACTCGATCTCGTCCCCCCAGAACTCGATGCGCACCGGGTGATCGGCGTAGGGCGGGAACACGTCCAGCGCGTCGCCCCGCACGCGGAAGGTGCCGCGTTTCTGCTCGTAGTCGTTGCGGTCGTACTGGATGTCGATGAGCTCATGGATGACCTCGTCGCGATCCATCTCCTTCTGCTTGTCGACGAACACCGCCATGCCGGCGTAGTCCATCGGCGAGCCGATGCCGTAGATGCAGCTCACCGACGCCACCACGATGACGTCCCGCCGCGAGAGCAGAGCCGAGGTGGCCGCATGGCGCAGCTTCTCCACCTCCTCGTTGATGGAGGCGTCCTTCTCGATGAAGGTGTCGGAGGAGGGCACGTAGGCCTCGGGCTGGTAGTAGTCGTAGTAGCTGACGAAGTACACCACGGCGTTGTCGGGGAAGAACTCCTTCAGCTCGGCCGCCAGCTGGGCCGCCAGCGTCTTGTTCGGCGCCATGACGAGCGTGGGCTTCTGCACCGCCTCGATGGTCTTTGCCATGGTGAAGGTCTTGCCCGAGCCGGTGACGCCCAGAAGCGTCTGGTAGCGCAGGCCCTCTTCCACCCCCTTCGCGAGCGTGGCGATGGCCTCGGGCTGGTCCCCCGAGGGCTCGAAGGGCGAGACCACCTTGAACGGGGTGTTCGCCAGCCGCACCTCCGGCAACTTCCCCGCCATTTCCATACCTTCTATATTGGAAAGATGAGTGGACACGCGCATCCCTCCTCTCACAGTAATTCGCTATAAGGAGAACAGTCTAGCACCTTCCCCAAGAAATGAACAGATGTTCGCTTAAAGTTCACGATCCGTCCAACCATGAGTGCTATACTCTGCAATCGCTGTTGACATCCCGCGACGTGAGGAGATCATCGTGGCGAACGTGAAGAACGTGGCCCCCGGCGTCGGCCTGTGCGCGGCCATCGCCCTTCCCTGCTGGTTTCTCGGCGAGGCGCTGCCCGTGGTGGGCGGCCCGGTGTTCGCCATCCTCATCGGCATGGTCATCGCCCTTTGGTGGAAGCAGCCGGCACGCGGCATCGTGCAGGACGGCATCGGCTTCACAGCGAAAAAGGTGCTGCAGTACGCCGTCATCCTGCTGGGCTTCGGGTTGAACCTCGCCCAGATCGCCGCCGTGGGCGCCGAGAGCTTGCCTATCATCCTCACCACCATCGCCACGGCGCTCATCGTGGGCTACATCCTCTACCGCGTGCTGCGCATGGATTCCGCCATCGCCACGCTCATCGCCGTGGGCTCGTCCATCTGCGGCGGCTCGGCCATCGCCGCCACGGCGCCGGTCATCCGCGCCAAGGACGAGCAGGTGGCCCAGGCCATCTCGGTCATCTTCCTGTTCAACGTCATCGCGGCGCTCATCTTCCCTACCCTGGGAAGTATGCTCGGCATGTCCAACGAGGGCTTCGGGCTGTTCGCCGGCACCGCCGTGAACGACACCTCGTCGGTCACCGCCGCCGCGGCCGCCTGGGACGGCATGCATCCCGGATCGAACGCCCTTGACGACGCCACCATCGTGAAGCTCACGCGCACGCTCGCCATCATCCCCATCACGCTCGTACTCGGCATCGTCATGGCCCGCAAGGAGGGCGCCGACGGCCTCGGCAACTTCTCGCTGAAGCGCGCCTTCCCGATGTTCATCCTGTTCTTCCTCGTGGCCAGCATCATCACCACCATCGCCGTGGCCGCCGGCGCCGATGCGGCGGTGTTCGCGCCGCTGAAGACGCTTTCCAAGTTCTTCATCATCATGGCCATGGCCGCCATTGGCCTGAACACCGACCTCGTGAAGCTCGTGAAATCCGGCGGCAAGCCCATCCTCATGGGCCTCATCTGCTGGATCTGCATAGCAGGTGCCAGCCTGGGGATGCAACATCTGCTGGGACTGTGGTAATCGTGAGAGAAGAAGACGAACAGATAGCTCGAAAACTTGATAAACTCAAGGGAGCAGATCAGAGGATTGCCGAAAGAGCGGCTTTCTCCAAGCCATGGCCAGAAGGCTTAAGCGCAGAAGACCTAATTGCGCAAGCCAAGGATGAGCGCGCCAGAGAATTCATCGCTACCTTCATACAGCCAAAGCAAGGCCCCGAGAACTAGCGCTCTCAGGGCCTTCGCTAAAACCTGAGAATACATCCCACTAGATCGTCTTCTTGTACTCGTTCCACCAGGAGATGACCTCGTTGCGCAGCTCGTCGGGGGTGCCGTCGTTGTTGAAAACGACATCCGACGCCTCGATGCGATCGGCGTCGGTGATCTGGCGGGCGATGCGGGCACGCACGTCCTCCTCGGAAAAGCCCGACTTCACGGCGCGCTCGATGCGCACCTCCAGCGGCGCCAGCACGGCCATGACGACATCGGCCCCGTAAGCCAGCGACTGCTGGCGGTTGCGGAACACCGAGTACTCCACCACCACGGCAGGCTTGCCCTCGGCCTCGAAGCCGTCGATGAGGTCGGTGTAGCGCTCCTCGATGCGGGGCATCGTGATGGTGTTCAGCTTGCGCGTGGCGGCCGGCGTCGCGAAGGCCTTGGCGGCCAGGGCGCTGCGCACCACTTCCCCGTTCTCATCGAAGATGTCATCGCCGAACGCTCCGCGCAAATCGTCCTTCACCGTGTCCCACATGAGCACCTCGTGCCCCACCTGATCGAGATCGATCCAAGCCAGGCCCTCGTCGGTGAGCGCCTTGCGCGCCGTGGACTTGCCGGCGCCCATGCCGCCGATGAGAAACAGCTTCTTCATGCGAACCTCCTCCAAAACCGCGCACCTTCGCGCGATCATACCCAAGTAATTCAACGGAACCATCATACACGAGAAAGGCCGCTCCGAAGAGCGGCCTTTGAAAAGTCACTGGTCGTTCGCAGTCGCACGAACCCGCAGAGGCTACTCGGCGTCGACGGTCTCCACCTCGACGACCTCGGCCTCGGCCGGAGCCTCGTCCTTCTTGCGGCGGGCCGGCTTCTCCTCGGCCTGCACCGACTCGTCCACGTCGATCTCGAAGCCGAGCTCCTCGGCGGCGGCCTTCATGGACAGGGAGATGCGGCGGCGCTCCGGGTTGATCTCCATGACCTTCACCTTCACATCGTCGCCCGCATGCACGACCTGCGCCGGGGTATCGATGTGGCGGCCGGCCATCTCGGAGATGTGCACCAGGCCCTCGATGGAGTCGCCCAGCTCGACGAAGGCGCCGAAGGGCACGATCTTGGTGACCTTGCCGTCGACGATGGTGCCCACCGGGTAGTTCTCCACCAGCTGGATCCACGGGTCGGGCGTGGTCTGCTTGAGACCGAGGGAGATGCGCTCGCGCTGCAGATCGACGTCGAGCACCTCGACCTCCACCTCGTCGCCCACCTTGACGACCTCGGAGGGATGGTTGACATGGTTCCAAGACAGCTCGGAGATGTGCACCAGGCCGTCGATGCCGCCCAGATCCACGAAGGCGCCGAAGTCCACGATGGAGGACACGTTGCCCTTGAGGCGCATGCCCTTGGAGAGCTTGGAGAGGATCTCGGCGCGCTCGTTCTTGCGGCCCTCCTCCAAGAGAACGCGGCGAGACAGCACGACGTTGTTGCGGTTGCGGTCCATCTCGATGACGCGGGCCTCGATCTCGGTGCCCAGGTAGGCGTCCAGATCCTTCACGCGGCGCAGGTCCACGAGAGAGGCCGGAAGGAAGCCGCGCAGGCCGATGTCCAGGATAAGACCGCCCTTGACCACCTCGATGACCTCGCCGGTGACCACTTCGCCGGCCTTGAACTTCTCCTCGACGGAAATCCAGGCACGCTCGTACTCGGCGCGCTTCTTGGAGAGGATGAGGCGGCCGTCCTTGTCCTCCTTCTGGAGAACCAGAGCCTCGATCTTGTCGCCCAGGCTCACGATGTCGGACGGATCGGCATCCTTGCGGATGGACAGCTCGCGGGCCGGGATGACGCCCTCGCTCTTGAAGCCGATGTCCACCAGCACCTCGTCGTGCTCCAGCTTGACGACGGTACCGTCGACGAGATCGCCCTCGTCGAACTCGGTCAGCGTGCCGTCGATCATCTCGTTCATCTGCTCATCGGAGATGTCGGAGAAGTCGATCACGGAGGTGTTCTTGATTTCGGTCAAAACGGACCCCTTTCAAAAACTAAATCAGGGACCCTTCGTCATGATGGTTGATACGTACCATGTTCGCTTGCAGAAGCAAGGATCGCGGTGCAACAAACATGTCTCGGGGGCCAACAGATACTTACACTTGCCGCCTATCGGCAAGCCCGCCCAGTATAGCACCGCTCGCGCGCGCTTCATTGTGAATTTTCCCCGAGTGCCGACATTTTTCGCAGCGCGCCCACAAGGCGGCCAAGAAGAGCCCTCAGCGCGTCGAAGGCGCCCTACGAAAGCAGCAGCACGTCCTTCCGGGCGCGCGCCTCGCTACGCACCTCATCGGTAAACCCGCCTATACTGAAGAGGACATAGACGGGCGGGCCGCCAAAGCGCCGAAAAGAGGGGTCGTCCAGGGCCTTTCGAGCCTGCTCTTCCAAGTGCCTCAGCACATTGGCGCCCACGGGCCTCGCCCAGAACTTGCACTCGCCGAACACCGCTCGGCCCTCTTCGGCGCCCAGCCCCACAACGTCCAGCTCCACATCGCGTGCGCCCCACCAAGCGCCCACCCGCTCGGGCATGAAGGGGAGCGCCCCTTCCGCGCCCGCATCCCACAGGCGGTCGCGGCACACGTCCTCGTACACGTAGGCGACCTGCCCGTCGACGAAGTTGTTCCTGATCGTCTTCAGCGCCTCCGCCCGCCGCCCCGTCTCCAACAGCCCCATCTGGGGAAAGACGAAGCGGAACCAGAAGCGCAGGTAGTTGTCCTTGATGCGGTAGAGGCCCTTCTTGCTCTTCTCGGGGTTCTCCTCCGTCACGGGCACCACGCGCTCCAGCACATCGAGCCGCTCGAGCACTTTCAGGTACTTCGACAGCCCCGTCTGCCTCACGTTCAGCGCCGCGGCGATCTCCCCGCTCTTGCGGTTGCCCGCCGCCACCGCCTTCAAAATGGAGAAATAGGTTCCCACCTCGCTCACCTCCTTCGACAGAAGGAAGTTCGGCTCGTCGTACAGATAGCTGCTGGAGTTCAAAACGCTCTTCTCGATGCCGCGGTACACATCGTCCACGCCCCTGAAGCTCTCGATGTACTTGGGGACGCCGCCCGTGACGCTGTAGAGCTCGACCAGTTCGCGGCGCCCGATCTCCTTCGAGAAGAAATCCCGGTAGAACCGAAAGGGAATCTGCTTCATGCGAACCTGCGCGGTGCGCCTCCCGTAGAGGGGGCTGCTATAGGAGAGCACCTGGCTTTCCATGAGCGAGATGAGCGAGCCGCACAGGATGACCATCACGTTGCGCTTGGAAAGCATCGTGTCCCAGATGCGCTGGAAGACGGAGGGGAACGCCGGGTTCGCCTTGCCGAGGTACTGGAACTCGTCCAGCGCGACGACGAGGCGCTCGCCGTCGCTCGTCAGACGGTCGAAGAGAACGTCCCAGTTGTCGACAGACACCTGGCCGAGCAGCTCGTCGCCCGTGAACGCGGCCACCTGTTTCTGGAAGGCCGCGCGGTTCTGTTCCTCCGACTCCTCCGTCGCCAGGAAGTACAGCGCGCGCTTGTCGCGGACGAACTCGGTGATGAGCGCCGTCTTCCCGATGCGGCGCCGGCCGTAGATGACCACCATGGCCGCCTGGTGGTCGGCGAACTGCTCCTCCAAGGCGGCGAGTTCTTCAGTGCGATCGACGAACGCGTCCACAATTGCCCCTTTCTCTCCCATGCTTCGTTGGAGGGATATTATACTTCAAAGTATTATACTTCAAAGTATTATACTTCAAAGTATAATCTGATGCACGTCCAGCTCACGCAGGGCCTCCTCGCCCTATTCTTTACTTTCCGCATCATCTTTCGTGAGCGCAGACGTTGCGCTAGAATGAGAGGATGCGTTTGCGTCCGGTCGGCTTCATCGGGATAAGGCTCAGCCATGGAATTGACTCTTTCGGTGTTCCTCTCGCAGGCAGGAAATCATCCGATCCTGCTCGGCATTCTGGCGCTGGTCATCGGCGTGACCATCATCTCGGGCGCCACCGACGCCCCCAACGCCATCGCCAGCGCGGTCTCCACCCGCTGCCTCACCCCCGGCGCCGCCCTCGCGCTCGCTGCCGTGTTCAACTTCGTGGGGCTGGTGGGCATGACCTACATCTCCACGGCCGTGGCCCACACCATGTTCAACATGGTCGATTTCTCCGGCAACACCCACCAGGCGCTACTCGCGCTCATAGCCGCCATGATAGGCTCCATCGGCTGGGGGGGCGTCTGTTTGGTTTGGGGCATTCCCGCCAGCAAGTCCCACTCGCTCATCGCCGGCGTCACCGGCGGGGCCATCGCGCTGAACGGGCTTGCCGGCGTCGTGCTCTCCGAGTGGATGCTCGTCATCTACGGCATGGTGTTCTCGCTGGTGGGCGGCTTCATCCTCGGTATGACCACCACCAAGATCATCGAGTTTCTCTTCTCCGGCGTCAACCGCCAGCGCGGCAACAAGGTGTGCATGGTGCTGCAGGACATCTGCGCCTGCGCGCTGTCGTTCCTCCACGGCGCCCAGGACGGGCAGAAGTTCATGTCCATCGGGCTTTTGGGCATCGCGCTCGCCTTCGGCATGGAGACGAGCGGCGCCACCGACTTCCCCCTGTGGCTCATGATCATCTGCTCAGCGGCCATGTCGCTGGGCACGCTTCTCGGCGGCAAGCGCATCATCAAGTCCGTGGCCATGGACATGGTGTCGCTGGAGAAGTACCAGGGCGTGGCGGCCTCCCTCTCCACGGTGATCACGCTGTTCGTGGCATCCATGACCGGCATGCCCGTCTCCACTTCCCACTGCTCCACCGCCTCCATCATGGGCGTAGGCGCCTCGAAGAGCTTCCGCCGCGTGAACTGGGGCGTCGCCCGCCGTATGGTGTGGGCCTGGGTGCTCACCTTCCCCTGCTGCGGATTTATCGGCTGGGCCTTGGCCAAGCTGTTCATGATGCTGTAGAAAAGGGCCCGGACATGAGTCCGGGCCCTTGGGTGAACCGCAGCTGGGATCGCCTTACGCTTCCTCAGCGGCTTTTGCTTGGGCCTCGCGGATGGCCTTGGTCATCTGATCCACGCAGGAGGTAGAGCGCCGCCCGCAGGTGTGGCCCTCCATCATGGCGACGATGTCGTCGACGTTCTGGCCAGCCACCAGCTTGGAGATGGCCTTCAAGTTGCCGTCGCAGCCGCCGGTGAACTGGACGCTCTTGATGGTGTCGCCGTCCAGTTCCACATCGATCTGACGGGAGCAGACGCCGCGGGGAATGTAGGTGTGCATGTCGGTTCCTTTCTCGCACCTTGTTTCGGCGAGATTGTACCGCATTGTGGCCTACACCGCCGTCGCGCCGCGCTCGCCGGTGCGGATGCGCACCACTTCCTCCACAGGCGCCACGAAGATCTTGCCGTCGCCCACCTCGCCGGTGCGGGCGGCGCCCACGATGGTGTCCACCAGCGCGTCCACCGCGTCGTCTTCCACCACTACCTCGAATTTCACCTTCGGCACCATGTTCAGCATCACTTCGGTGCCGCGCACGTACTCGCTCCAGCCGTGCTGGGCGCCGCAGCCGTGCACCTGCGAGATGGTCATGCCCTTCACATCGGCGGCGAACAGGGCATCCTTCAGCGGCTCCATCTTCTCGGGCCGCACAATAGCCGTTACTCGTTTCATAGCCGCAACTCCTTTCTCAATCGCTCCGCCGTGCTAGTCCAGACCCAGGTAGGCCGGATAGGCCGACTCGCCATGGACGGCCACATCGAGCCCAGCCGCCTCATCCTCGGCGCTCACCCGCAAGCTGCCCTTGAAGCAGGCCTTGATGATAAGCCCCAGCACTACGTCCGCGATGGCCACGAAGGCGATGGTCACCAGGATGCCCAGCACCTGCGAGCCCAGAAGCGACCAGTCGCCGGTGTACAGAAGGCCGCCGTGCTCGGTCCAGGAGAGCCCGGGCACGCAGAACAGACCCGTGAGGATGCCGCCCACGATGCCGCCGACGCAGTGGCAGCCGAAGGCGTCCAGCGCGTCATCGTAGCCGAGGCGCCGCTTGGCCTGGGAAATGGCCGCGTACACGATGGGGCTCACGATAAGTCCCATGACGATCGCCGCCCAGGGCTCCACGAACCCTGCCGCCGGGGTGATGGCCACAAGGCCGGCCACCAGGCCCGTCGCCGCGCCGACGAGCGTGCACTTCCCCACTGTGATGCGCTCGGTGATCATCCAGGAAAGCACGCCGGCGGCGCTCGCGGCCACGGTGTTCAGCAGCGCGACCCGCCACGCCATCGGCGGCGAACTCGCTGCCAGCGTTGAAACCGAACCAGCCGAACCACAGAAGCGCCGCGCCCAGGGCCACAAAGGGCACATTGTGCGGGCGGTAAGACAGCACCGCAAACCCTTTGCGCCGCCCCAGCATAAGGCAGAGGATGAGCCCGGTGAGGCCCGAGGAGATGTGCACCACATCGCCGCCGGCGAAGTCCAGGGCCCCGATCATGTCGCCAATGAGCGAGCCGTCACCGCCCCACACCATATGGGCGAGCGGCGCGTACACCACGACGACCCACACGGCCACGAACGCGCATACGGCGCCGAACTTCATGCGTCCAGCTACAGCACCGGTGATGATGGCGCAGGTGATCATGGCGAAGGCCATCTGGAAGACGATGTCGATAATGGCCGGATAGCCCGCCGCTAACTCGGGGTCGTTGGCCAGCGCTCCTTGGCCGGACAGCACCGCGAAGGCGTCAGGTGTGCCTTCGGCCTCGGCCACCATGTCGTTCACGGCGCTCAGGCACCCGATCTGGTCGAGGCCGCCGAAAAACGGCAACGAGCCGTCGCCGCCGTAGGCGAACGACCAACCGCAAACGACCCACATAACCCCAACGATGCCGAGCACGCCGAACACCATCACCATGGTGTTCACGACGTTCTTGCGACGGGAGAGACCTCCATAGAAGAAGGCGAGTCCGGGCGTCATGAGCAGCACCAGCATGGCGCAGACGAGCATGAACCCAGTGGAACCGGTGTCAATCATCGCGATCAACCCCTTTCACAGTTCGCGGGCCCTCGGCGAAAAGAGGTCGGGAGGCGCCGCGCGCCGCACCGCGCGGGCCTCCCCACCCCTTGTCGCCCAAGATGCCCAACGGCAAGGACACCCCGATTGTTCCACGGCACCTGGTGACCTGCGCGCTCAACGATGATTGTTAACCCCCTCAAAAATAAGTGTTAACACTGGCGACCATTCCTTGTTACTGGGCGGAAACAAATGCCCGCGCGTCCCGTCACAGATCGCCGAAGCATTACAATGGCAGCGTTGCCTTTACAAAGAATCGGCGCGATTTGGTCACAAAATCGAGTTCTGGGTTTTTGCAGACCTCAAGACGACATAAGAGCAAGAGGAATATATCGCTAAACGATATACTACACAAAGTCGCAACCGTTAATTGGGTCGTATCGCCCATAAAGAAAACCCAGAACTCGATTTTGTGACCACTTTTTCGAAAAGTTTTGTCACAACGCGGAAGGATGCACTCATGAGCGTTACATTTCGACAGGTCGAGCGCGACGAAGAGGTCGAGGCCCTGGCCCATATGGCCTACCATATTTGGAACGAGTACTGGCCGGCCATCATCGGCCAAGCGCAGACCGACTACATGGTGGAGAAGTTCCAGAGCCTGAATGCCTTCCGCACCGACATTGCCGACAATGGCTACGAGTACTTCTTCATCATGCAGCACGAGGACGAGACGCCCCACGAGCTGGGCGCGGCGACGCACGGCGCCGACATCCACGACCAGGGCGACACCGTAGCCGGCCGCGTCAACGACGACGTGGAATCCGACCGCGACGACGAGTTGGCCCACGACACCGAGGACTTCGCCCGCACGGCCGCCGTCCCCCGCATCGTCGGCTACACCGGAGGGCACGTGGAGACGGACACGAACCGCTTCTTCATCTCGAAGATCTACCTGCTGAAGGAGCACCGCGGCGAGGGCCTGTGCTCGGCCACCATCCGCTTCTACGAGCGCCTCGCCCGCGAGCGCGGTCTGGATGCCCTCTATCTCACAGTGAACAAGCGCAACGAGATGGCCATCCGCGCCTACAAGGCGAAGGGCTTCGAGGTCATCGACGCCGCGGAAACCGACATCGGCGACGGCTACATCATGGACGACTACATCATGGAGAAGAAGCTGCAGTAGCTGGCCCCGCGAGTCAGCCTCCATAGGGGCGACCTCGGTCGCCCCTCCCAATCAGAAAACAAAGTACTGCGGAATTCTCTTGATCCGCAATGCCTATTCGTCGACAAGAAACCGCGCCACATAATCTGCCGGAGCGATTGAGCGCACCTTTGATCGAGCAAACGCCGTAACGTCTCGCGTGACGATGAAATCAACGCGGGCGTTCTCGGCGCAGGCGCGCACTAAACCGTCTTCGAAATCAGGCTCGTCGGAATCTGCAGCCTGACGACAGAGGGCGTAATCGACTGAGCAGATAATGAAATCGTCCATCACAGCCTTGATGTAGGTTCGCGCGTCCTTCTCCCCCATGGCTTTGGAGAGGATGTAGTACAGATCTTTGAGCGACGTGGCGCAAACATATGCGACGACCTCTTCATAGGCCACGGCCTCGGCGATGGCGGCGGCTGCATCGAACCCCTCCGGCCGTGCCAAGGCGAGGTCGAGCATAACGTTGGTATCGAGAAGCACCTTACTACTCATAGCGGCTCGCAACGAGATCGCGAATCTCTTGGTCACTCAGGCGAGCGATGTCGCTACCCTGATGCTTCTTCGCAAGGCTCAGCATCATGGCCACACCGCCTTTTTTCTTCGAGTGCACACGCGTATCGGGGAGCGCCCCCGTCTCGCAAATGTAATCGACGAGGACACCGCTGCAGTATTGCCCAAAGGACAAGCCGTACTCTTGTCGTGCCAGGGCGTCGGCAAGAAGGATCTTCTCGGCATCGGCCCGTCCCGAAAACGTCTTCGTCGCCATAGCAACCTCCATTCGCTAGCCTCACTGTACCTCATCCTAAGGAATTTGTAAACAAGTACACAGAGCAGTGTATCGTATTTGGGACTCTATAGCACGAGGCGCCCGTCCTACCGCACGAAAAGAAGGACGCGCATCCGTGACGGGTGCGCGTCCTTTCTCGAACAGCTGGCATCGCCCCTGGGGAGGGAAGGAACGGGCGAGCCAGACGGATTCGGCTATCGGAGGAGGCCTACGCCCATCCTTCGAGTGCGCCGCCTCCACGGCTCGCGACGATTTGAATCGACTTGTCGACTTGCGCTATTGCTCGACTGCCTACCAGGGAAAGAAGCAGGTGTTTTGGCTGAACGAAGCGCGTTGGCTGTGAGGTTCGATTAACCTAGCGCCTCGCGCACCGTAGCGGCGATGCCTTCGGCATTCAGGCCGAGGTCGGCGAAGAGTTGGGGCACGGGACCCTGGCCGATGAAGCGGTCGGGGATGCCCAGCGTGACGGCAGGCGTCGTGGCACCCTGGCGGGCCAGCACCTCCAGCACGCCCTCGCCGGCGCCTCCCGCGATGACGCCCTCCTCCACCGTGACCACCAAACGGCAGGCCGCCGCCGCAGCGATGGCCTCCGCATCCAGCGGCTTCACCCAGCGCATGTCCACCACGCGGCACTCGATGCCCTCGGCGGACAGCAGCTCGGCGGCGGCGCGGACTTGGCCCACCATGCGACCGAAGGCGAGCAGGGCCACGTCGCCCCCCTCGCGCACCGTGCGGGACTTCCCCACTTCCAGAACTTCCGGCACATCCGGCAACGGCGCACCCTCGGCCTCGCCGCGCGGGTAGCGCAGCGACACGGGGCCCTCCAAAACCAGCGCCGTATGCAGCGCGTGCACGAGCTCCGCCTCGTCGGAGGGCGCGAGCACCCGCATGTTCGGCACCATGCGCGTGTACACCATGTCGAAGACGCCGTGGTGCGTAGGCCCGTCATCGCCCACCAGGCCCGCGCGATCGAAAGCGAACACCACATTCGCCTCCGGCAGGGCCACATCGATGATCATCTGATCCACAGCCCGCTGCATGAAGGTGGAGTACAGCGCCACCACGGGCTTCTTGCCACCCGACGAGAGGCCGGCCGCCATGCCCACCGCCTGCTCCTCGGCGATGCCCACGTCCACAAAGCGCGAGGGGAACTCCGCCGCGAAGGTCTTCAGCCCCGTGCCGCCGGTCATGGCCGCCGTGATGGCCACCACGTCCGCATCGTTGGCCGCCTCGTCGGCGAGCGCCGCACCGAAGACCTCGGTGTAGCTGGGGGCGCGCCCGGGCTTCTTCAACGCGCGGCCCGTGGCAATATCGTAGGGGCCGGTGCCGTGGAACGCCTCGGGATCGCGGCGGGCGGGCTCGTAGCCCTCCCCCTTCCGCGTGACCACGTGCACGAGCGCCGGGCCGTCCATTTCCAGCACGAGCGACAAAACGTCGCGCAGCTCGGCGATGTTGTGGCCGTCGATGGGAGCGGTGCACACGATGCCGAGCGATTCGTAGATCATGGTATGGGGAATCACCATCTGCTTGAGGGATTCCTTCATGTTCTTGCCGAAGCCAAGCAGACCGCGGGCCGCAGGGCCGCCCTGCTCCATGGCCGCCTGCAGGCCCTCGCGCGCCTCGCGGTAGTGGCTGTTGGCGCGGATGTTGCCCAGATGCTTCATGAGGGCGCCCACGTTGCGCGAGATGGACATTTCGTTGTCGTTCAAGATGACGACGAGCGGCAACTGCTCGTTGCCCATGTAGTTCAGCGCCTCGAAGGCCATGCCGCCGGCGAGCGACGCGTCCCCGATGAGGGCCACCACCTTCTCGTCGGTGCCCTTCAACTGCCGCGCCTTTGCGAGGCCCGTGGCGATGGAGAGCGAGTCGGACGCATGACCCGACGGGTGCACGTCGTAGGGGCTCTCCGATGGCTTGGTGAAGCCGGAAAGGCCGCCGTAGGTGCGCAGCGTTTTGAACGCCTCGCGTCGGCCGGTGAGCAGCTTGTGAGCGTAGGCCTGGTGCCCCACGTCGAACACCACGCGGTCGCGCGGCATGTCGAGCAGGCTCTCCAGGGCCACGATGATGTCCACGGCGCCCAAAGACGACGCCACATGTCCCCCGGTGACCGAGGTGGTGGCGACGATCTCCTGGCGGATCTCGCGGGCGAGAATGGCCAGCTCCTCGTTATCGAGCACCTTCAAATCGGCCGGCGAGCTGATAGCATCGAGTATGCGCGGGACATCCATGGGCGGTTTCCTTTAGGCCTCGCGGGGCATGTCGGTTGAACCCGTAGGGGTAGCGCTTGCGCCGCCCTCCTCGACCGTCGTTTCCTCTTCCGTCGCCAGAAACGCGTCCAAGTCCTGCTCGGACAAATCGCACGCGGAAAGGCCCAGCTTCACGGCCTCCTCGTACAGCTTCAAGGCGTCGTCCAGCGAGATGTCCTCGGCGGACACCTCGTCAACGATCTCGGAAAGGCGCTCGTGCACGTCCTCGAAGGTGCGACCCTGCTCGTCGGCCATGGCGCCTACACCCCCACCTGCACGCAAGCAGCGGCGCCCGAGGCGCCCACCAGGGCATCCACCGGGCCGGCGGCGGCAATGTCGGCTCCGACCGCATCAGCCGCGACCGCGCCATCGCCTTCCATAGAACGCGCGATGCGCCCCAGCACACCGTTCACGAAGCGCGGCGAGTCGTCCTCGCCGCCGAAGCCCTTGGCCAGCTCCACCGCCTCGTTGATGGAGACCGACACCGGCACGTCGTCGCAGTGGAACATCTCGAAGACGGCCAAGCGCAGGATGGAACGGTCCACGATGGGCATGCGGGAGAGCGCCCAGTTCTCGGACGCCGCTTCAATACGCTCATCTACCTGGGCCTGGTTCGCCTCCACGCCGTGGATGAGCGCCAGGGCGTAATCGGTCAGCGTCCCCTCCTCGATGCGGCCGAACGCGCCCGCCTCGGCAGCATCGGCCTCATCGGCGGGAGCCTCGCGTGCCACCAGGCACAGCCCGCAGTCGAGCAGCTCGCTGGGCGATTTCCCCGTCAGCTCGCTCGTGTACAGCACCTGCACCGCGCTGATGCGGTCGCGGGTGCGCTCGTGGATTCTCGGAGCCATACCGCGCGCCACCTACGCCTTGAACTGGAGGCCGTCGATGTACACGTCCACCGAGGACACCTCCACGCCGGCCTGGGTGGCCAGCGCCTCGGCGATGGCGCTGCGCAGCTGCGCCGCCAGCTCGGGCAGCACATAGCCGTAGTAGACTTCCACGTGCACCGCCACGGAAAGCTTGCTGTCGTCGCCCATCTTGGTCTCGATGCCGGAGGTGGAGGGCTTGCTCGCCAGCATAGAGCGGATGCCGCTCGTGGCGAAGGAGCCCAGCGAGGCCACACCGTCCACCTCGCTGGCGGCCACGGAGATGATGGTCTCCATGACCCCCGGGGCGATGGAAAGGCCCTCGACGTTCATCTGGTCTGTCATAGTACGTCTCCCATCTGGGTTTCGATAAAGTCGGTTGTCGCGTCACCGGCCAAGAATACCTCGTTATCGAGCACGCGTTTGTGGAATGGGATAGTTGTTGCAATTCCTTCAATAACGAACTCGTCCAAGGCGCGCTTGGCGCGGGCGACGGCCTCGGCGCGATCCTGGCCGTGCACGACCACCTTGGCCACGAGCGAGTCGTAGTAGGGCGAGATGCGGGAACCGGGGCGCAGGTAGGTCTCCACGCGCACGCCGGGGCCCGCCGGGGGCTCGAAGCGCGTGACGGTGCCGGGGCACGGGCGGAAGCCGTGCTCGGGATCCTCGGCGTTGATGCGCAGCTCGATGGCATGGCCCGCAGGGTGAAACGGTGCACGCCCGGCGCAGCTGATCGGCTCGCCTGCGGCTATGCGCAGCTGCTCCTTGATGATGTCGGTGCCGGTGATCTCCTCGGTGACCGGGTGCTCCACCTGCACGCGGGTGTTCATCTCCATGAAGTAGAACTGGCCGCGCTCGTCCAGCAGAAACTCGATGGTGCCGGCGTTGCGATAGTCCACGGCGCGCACGGCCTTCAGGGCCGCCTTCATCATGTCGCGGCGCAGGTTCTCGGAAAGCGCTGGCGAGGGGGCCTCTTCCAGAAGCTTCTGGTGGCGGCGCTGGATGGAGCAGTCGCGCTCGCAGAGCGCCACGGCGTTGCCATGGTCGTCGGCGAGCACCTGCACCTCCACGTGGCGCGGACGCAGCACGAGCTTTTCCAGGTACACCCCGTCGTTGCCGAAGGCGGCGCCAGCCTCGGTGCGGGCAGCCTTGTACTGGGCCGCGAGGTCGGCCGGATCGTGCACCTCGCGCATGCCCTTGCCGCCGCCGCCGGCCGTGGCCTTGATGAGCACCGGGTAGCCCACCTTCTCGGCGAAGGCCGCAGCCTCTTCCACGGTATCCAGGCAGCCGTCGGAGCCGGGCACCGTGGGCACGCCGCACATCTTCATGGTCTCGCGGGCGGACGACTTGTCGCCCATGCGGTCGATGCACTCCGGGGCGGGGCCGATGAACACGAGGTCGTTGTCGGCGCAGGCGCGGGCGAACTCCGCGTTCTCGGCCAAAAAGCCGTAGCCGGGGTGAATCGCCTCGGCACCGGTGTTCTTCGCCGCGGCAATGATGGAGGCCATGACCAGATAGCTCTTGTTCGACTGGGCAGGACCGATGCAGACGGCCTCGTCGGCGTAGCGCACCGGATAGGTGTCGGCGTCCTCCGTGGAGTACACGGCCACCGTCTTCACGCCCAGCTCGCGGGCGGCGCGCATGATGCGCAGCGCCACCTCGCCGCGGTTGGCAACTAGAATTTTCTCGAACATGTTTGTCTCCTACGCGCCCGGCGTGGGGTCGTGGGGCTCCACGTAGAAGAGCACGGTGCCGTACTCCACCGGCGTGGCGTCGGACAGGCACACCTCGCGCACGGTGCCCATCTCCTCGGCGGTGATCTCGTTCATGAGCTTCATGGCCTCTACGATGCACAGCGTCTCGCCGGCGGCCACTTCGTCGCCCACCTTCACGAAGGGCGGCTCGCCCGGGGCCGGGGCCTCGTAGTAGGTGCCCACCATAGGAGCCACCA
>OGQN01001584.1_pt1 | contig 18123 bp, 16 predicted proteins | sample 1553231 | NCBI WGS metagenome assembly OGQN01 (sample SAMEA2579950, study PRJEB22360) | human gut metagenome | biome: human gut; feature: human-associated habitat; material: faeces | place: Denmark | collected 2008/2010 | reverse complement strand
TGCGCTCTTGCGTACTCGTTGCCCGCCCGGACAGCCTCCGCGATGGAGTAGATGTCCCCGCTGGCGGCAGGCTTAGGCGTAGGGGCAGGTTCGGGCGTAGGCACAGGCGCAGGTTGCTCCTCCTGTTTCTCTGCCGGTTTCTGTGCAGGTGCCGGTGTGGGTGCGGGAGCAGGTTTATCCTCCGGCACAGGCGTGGGTGTCGCCGGCTCTTTCGGTGCAGCGGGCGGTGCCGTTTCAGCGGGTGCAGGCTGTTTTTCTGCGGCTTTATCCGCATTCTCCGCACCCGCCCGCTCAGGAGCGACGCTGCTCTCAGATGTATCGCCTCCATCTTCTGTTTGCGGCAGCAGGGATTCAGCCTCCGTGCGCTCCTCTTCGTTCTGCTCGGCCTGACTTGCTGCATAGGCAGAGACCTTGGTGTTGGACTCAGACGAATCCGAGACCGGTGCCGGCTGGACTGCGCAGCCTAACAGACACACGGCACTCAAAATAAGTGAAACTAAACGCATTCTTTTTCTCCTCATGGGCGTTCTCTCCTTTACGTAAATATCGCAGCACTGTTTAATGTGCTTTGAAGATATTTACGACTGGAGCCTCGCCTTTTTCAACACTATGTACTGTTGTTTGGGTTTTGCGGTGATTGCATTTGCCGCTCGGGCGCGAAACGCTGCTCTGCCTACCACATATAAAACACCCTCTTCCTGTATGCGAAAGACCGCCGAGTTACCACCCGGCGGTCTTTACAATTTTGACTGTACCAAGTATAGCACATGGTGATTTACGGCGAAATCGCAAAACAGTGCCAATCCATTGCCATACCCTGCCGATACCGTGTCAGATCAGACATGCTGCTTGATAATTCGGGTGATGATCCCCAGTGCAACGCCGTGTTCCTCATCCAGGTGGGTAACGGCAAAGCTGACATCATCCTTTCGTCCGGGTCTGCGCCGATCATAACAGGAATGCGCTATGGCATTGGCACCGTTGCTAAGGCGGATATACACAACGCCCTTATGGATATGGGTGACCTTCCCGGCATATTTGCCCTGAATACGGCATTTCTGGAGATTGTCATTCTTGCTGTTGCCGGATACGCTTTTGATGTCGGCTTTAATTCTGATGTGCTCCGGCTCTGTGCGGTCAATCTCCAGCACACGTACCAGAGTCTTGTCGCCCACAGCATAGCGGTCATGAGCATCGCCGATCCAGTCCCACGAAAGGTCGCGAGCCAGAATGGATGTCTCCACGCCAAACACTTCGACCCGGACGACCTGCTCCGCCACGGCGATCACACGGGCTTCCACTACGCGCCCGTCGTAAATACGATACTGTCCGTCACTGTCCTTACCGAAATAGTAGATCTGCTGCTTCTTCAGCATGGCGTCCTTTCGGCTGGCAACAACGGTTCGGCTTTTGGCGTCGATGCCCTTGACCATAAGATCCACCTCTGCGCCCAGCATCTTATTGAGGATCTTCTGGTGTCGGAGGATCATCTCATTATAGTCAGCACCGTACATATCTGCCGGGAAGTCCAGCACCATCTCCTTCAAGGGGATCACAATGCGGAATCCCTTGTAGTCCACAATGGCAATGGTTTTCCCCGCCTCCGTTCTTTCAATGCCGCTCAGCATACCGGAGAGCATGCGCCGGGTGCGGTAGGCATTGTGGATCTCGTGCCAGATAATGTCCTCCATCTGCGCCTGCGTTTCCGCTTCACCCCGGGCATCCAAAGTCAGAATATCTCTCTGATGGACAGCGGCAGGGGCAGGTTCAGCAGAGGCGGCAGCATCCTCAGCAGGCGGCGTAGCCTGTTTCTCCACCTCTACCGTCTTTTTTGCAGCGGTTCGTTTGCGGACAGTGCGCTTCGGCTTTTCAGAGGGCTGGGGATCCTCCGGCACAGTCACCACTTCCGCAGGCTCGTCGAGAAAACTCTCTGTAGGTACAGTATCCTCCACAACAGGATTGGCTGCGGTTTCCGGCAAACACTCTTCTGTCACCGGCTGTTCCGCCGTCTCCTCCGGGACGATGGGCAGCACCGGTGCTTCCGGTATCACGGCAAGTTCTTCTGTTTTCTTTCTCGGCATATTACTTTCCTCCTTAGCTCACATTTTGGTTGACATGATGGAATCCTTATCGGTTTTTACAAACTCACTGCGCCTGTTCGGCACCTTCTTTGACTTAATAGGCTGCTCTGTTTGTTTCGGTGCGGGCGAAAACACAGGGCTTTTACGCCATTCCGGGGTGTGGGCAGAGGCCTTGCAGTCCCGCAGCTTCTTTGCCTCGTAGTGATTGGTATAGTCGTACTTATCTACCTGCAGCACCTTGTTGCCGCGTGCGATGACCAGCGCGCGGTTTACCGGCAGGCGCAGCACCTCATCCATAGTCAGTAGCTTGCGCTTGCCCACGCCGCTGGTTTCGCGGAACTCCGGCGTGTAGTTGCTGATACGCCATGTACCCAACTGCTTGGCCTTGCTGGAGACATGGACGCTGACCTCCCCGGTGCGGTCACTGAGGAATTTGGCAGTCAGCTCATCGGTGCAGCCCAGTGCAAGCTGATAGTCGCAGCAGCCCAATATCTCCTGCCATTGGTTGTAGGGATACCGGTTCTGCAAGCCCGCCAGATTCTGAAACACGCAGCTCATGCTGACGCCCCGCGAGCGGATCACGCTGATCTTCCGGCTCAAGTCGGGAATTACACCGCAGGCTGTCAGCTCCTCGCCCAGCACATGAACGGGAACCGGCAGCCTGCGGTCGGCACAGTTTTTGTCCGCGTAACGGATCAGCTTGATAAATGCGAAGGACAGGAACAGGGACGTGAGGAAATCAAAGGTGCTGTCCTGATCGGATGTGATGCAGAAATAAGCGCAGGGCTGTTTGCCCGGCAGCTCCATGTCAATTTCATCATGGCTGGTGATTTGACAGATGGGCCGGTTCTGAAACACCTGCAAGCGGCTGCCCAGCCCGATGATAACGCCGCTGCGCACTGTATCCGAGGATTGGCTGAACAGCGCATAGGGCGCTCTGGCGGGATGGCTGGCCGGCAGCATGGAAAAGAGGTTATCCAGCTCTTTCTCCGCGTTCAGTACCAGCAGCTTATAGACCTCGCCAATGTTCCGACTCTCCGGCGGATAGCCCAGCGCCACATACAGCACCAGCGCTTTCAGCAGGTTCATCTCCGCGGCGTTCCAGAAATGGTCGCCCTTTTCGCTTCCGGTATTCTTGATGATAATGTCACAGAAGATCTGTGCCATCAGTTCATCGCCCTCGATCTCTGCCAGGCAGTTCCATGAATCGGAGTTCTCCGGCTGGATCAGGTTAAACACCCTCACCACATAGCCCTTGCTACGCAGATACTCGCTGGTTTTTTCGTAAAGCTCCGATTTCGGGTCGGTGATGATCAAGGACTCCTTGTGGCCGTTGTGGGCCTCGGACGCGCTTTGCAAAATGCGGTTGATGCAGTAAGCCCGCGTTTTCATGGAGCCGCTGGCGCCGAACACGGCGATGTTGCCGTTGAGCCGGGAGTTCTCCGGAATGCACACCACCTGATTGTCCAGCTTGCCCAGTATGACGCCGCTGTGCTTGCGGATGTCGGATACCAGATCAAGGACGCCCTTCATCTCTGCCTTTTCCATGAATCCGGCCGTTCCGTAGGTGCCTTTGTTGGAGTAGGTCAGATTACGCTCCGCATCATACTCTCCAGCGTCGGAATAGCCCATACGCATCACCATGACGATCAGCAGGCTCAGCAGCAACAGGCAAAGTCCTACGCCGATAATGCCGCTCTTACTGAACAGTGCTTCGCAGCAAGCGGAGAAGGACAGCACCGGCGCGGCCGGGGAGCTTCCGTCGCCTGGCGTTCCGCCCGCGTCCTTCCACTGTTGATAGTTCCGGACGAATTGCGATAGATAGCCGCCGCCAAACAGCAGCCCTGATAGAAATAGCGGGAGCGCGAATAGCAGAGTTCGCAGTTTCTTTTTTTCTACGGAAAAAACCTCCTCTCGAACGCAGCAAAGTCAATGGCCTGCACAACAGCCCTGTCGCCGCAGTAGCGGCGCAGCACTTCGGCCTGATGGTCGAAGCAGATCAGGATGCCGTAGCGGTCTTGGAGCCGCAACGCCGTATCGAACCGCCTGATCCGCGGCAGGTCACAGTCATAGGCGAACAGCACCGGCGCACCATCCGGCGTCATGGCGTCATTCTCCACTGTTTCACTCAGCTGCCGGGGCTCCAGGTCAAGGAGCAGCAGCTCACGCAGGCCATTGTCCAGTTCTTCATCACAGAGGAGGCGCAACAGCACCTCTCCATGATGGTCGTTGGTCAGGAAGCAGAACCGCTCATAGCTTCCATCCAGAACGAAATAGTTTTTGCCACCCTGATCAGTCAGCAGCTCATAGGCCAGTTCCATGCTGTCACCCAGCAGAAAACCCCGCACCGCATCCGGGTGGTACTGGTGCGGCATTCGTTCACGGCACAGCACCGTCTGCATGAGTGCCTTTGTCCGCATCTCAGCTTTATAGCTCCATTTCATCAGCGCGTTGCCCATGTTGTAAACCACGTGGATATGCTGCTGTGTCAGCAAAACGCCCACGGACCGGGCACCACGGATTTTAACAAAGGTTGTCCCCATCTCCTTGATCTCACGGGATGAGTAGAAGGCAGGTGTGCAGATGCTACCAGTCGCTGTTTCACCGGGGCGGAATACGCCGGGTTTTTCATCGCGGAAGATACTAACGTTGGCGTTACGCATGGTGATCAATGTCTGAGAGACACGGTGGAGTCGAAGCCTCTGCTCTGGCTCACTCCTGATGTGGTTGGTGGCACAGGCTCCGGACAGGTAGAAAGAAAACCTCTCCGGGTTGTGCTCCAGCAGCAGCTTTTTCGCCGCGGCGGTGAGCCGGTATCCACGCAGTCCGTTCTTATAGTAGGACAGCAAAAGCCGCTGACGCTTCAGCGACTTGACCACGTTCTCTTTGTAGCTGGTGCCACCGGCGAGCCTGCTCAGTTGGCTGGCCGGCAACTCACCGGACAGGGCGACCAGCGCCAATAGCTGATAGGCTTGTGATAGGCTACCGGGAGCTTTCTGTGGTAGGGTACTCATACTGACCACCTCCTTCTGGTGTGCAGTACCCAGACTGCCATGACCACGGTATTTTTCGCCTGCACCGGTCATGTGAAAATGCCCGGAAATACAGGCTTTGCCGTACCATCGTCATGTGTACTGTTTTTGACACGGTCGAAACACTATAAATCGGATATAGAGCGAAGCCGATTCTCGCGGTCCGAAAGCCAGCCCTGAAAACGCTCCTTATCCATCACCGACACGCGGGTACAGTCACCGTCGCCAATCTCCGTCGTGTTATAGGCATCGCACAGCAGACCTGTATCATCCTCCATAACGAAAGTGGCAATCACATCCAAAAGCTGCTTGAGCTCCAGATTGTCATAGTCACGCACCCGGTTGGGGGACAGCTCGCGGCTGTAGATATGAGAAAAGCAGACAACACAGTGCCGGAACTTGGGCAGCGTGTGTGTCTGCGCATACTTACTAAGCGTGTAGTAGATGGGGTCTGTCAGATACTCGCAGCTATGCTTCTTGCTCTTCTTAGGCAGTAGGCAGGGGAGCGTGATTTCCAGTATGCCATCTTTCTCTATAACAGCGATGCCCTGCATGACACCAGCCGATGTCAGATACTCGGCTTTTCGGATGGTGGTCGTCTCATAGATCAGGTGCCGCAGCCGGCAGGCAATGACCTCACCCCGCAGTGCGGCCTCGGTGGACAGCATTTCATAGTTATCTGAATGCCGCTGGATATTCGTGTTGTCCATAGCGTAGAGCGTGTTGGACAGGCGGGTGATCTCATTCAAAATGCTCTCTATCCGCTGCGAGAGGGTGGCTCTGTCCACAAGGATCCTCCTTCCTGAAGTACTGTACGCAGCCCTGCTCATCCACCATGCAGTAGGCGGCGATATGAGGGATGTGCAGGTGCTGCATTTGGTCTTCTTCCTCAATGATAACGAGCCGTTGCCCGGAATCATCTTCCGCAGCCAGCGCGTGCTGCAGCAACGCTTCCTTACCCGGGCCTACATAGACGACCTCATACACCTCGCCATCGGCGAAGAATACCAGCTTTGCAGGCATATTGTCAGGGCTGTGATACTCCATCTTTTCGATAAAGTCTATCAGCACCCATAGTGCTGCTGTCAGTTCCCTGTCCTCGCGGCAGTCAGGGACATCTCCGTAGCAATCCCGGTCAGTGTTATAAAATATCCGCTGCTGCTTGACCAGATAGCGCAGCAGGTTTTCAATCACGCCCTCCTTGCCCGGATACAGGCGTAGAAGCTGGTCACGGCGCATGCAGTGATAGACGGTTATGTTCCGCAGCAGCTCTGCGGCCTCCTGTCCATAGATCTGCTCTCTGTTTCTCATAGGCGGCATCACCTCCGTAATGCGTATTAACTCCGTATTAAATGCGTATTGATTTTGTAATGCGTGTTATCTCCGTATAAACGCCGTATTAGGCTTCCGGCCGATTCATGCGGCGCAGCAGGTCAAGCAGCTCGCGGCGGTCTGTGGTGATAAGGTCGCGTTCCAGTGGGCTGGCTTTGATTTCCACTGTGATATTGTTGTTATTGCTGCTGATCAGGCCATTGCCCCGCTCAAAGTGGGTGATCTCCATGACCTCCGCTTCGGAGAGGTGCAATACCTGCTGAACGCGCTGGGCTTCCTCGTCCTCCAGATTCAAGATGACTTTCGTGCGGCAGTTGTTGATAATCCCCTTGCCGTACTTGCCGTTGTCCAGGGAGAAGAAGTCGTTTAGATCCTGCGTCGCGCAAATGCCGCTGCCGGAATAGGCGCGGATGGTCTTGAAGATCTCCAGCACCATCTCAGCCGCCAGACGGTTGCCGACGCCGAAGGTGCCGGAGCCGCCGCCGATGAGCTGCCAGCATTCGTCGATGAAGATGGCCTTTTCCTCCGTGCGGTTGGCTTTGGCTTTATCCCACACGAAATCCAGAGCTACGAACATCCCGATAGGCAGCAGATCGCCGCTGAGTTCCGAGATGTCCAGCACCGTGAACTTGTTGTCCAGATTCACATTGGTCTGCTGGTTGAAGGTGCTGGCCGAGCCGTGTACAAAGCGGTTGATGATGTTGGAAAGGCGTTTGGTATCGCTCTCCTCCCGCAGAACGTCGTAGAGGTCGCCCAGCACAGGCATCTGGCGGTAAACGTTGGGGTTATCCGGATCACTGAGAGAAGCGTTATCATGGGTGATACCTTTCCGTGCGTAGGTACGAATCAGGGCATCGTCCAAAAGCTGTTTTTCCTCATAGGACATATCGGGGATCAGCAGGGCAAAGAAGATATGGAGCCGCTGAATTTTTGCTGCCAGCTCAGAGCGTTCGATACCGGGGCCATCCAGCGTTTCCTCCACGGACTTGTCTATCTTGCGTATCTCCAGCACGTTGATGCAGCTTTTGGAGGCGGGGGAGATACTGATAAACTCGCCGCCTGTGTTGACGCAGGCACGGTGGAACTCGTGGCCCTTCAGGGGTGCCAGCATGAAAACCTGTATGCCTTTACGCCGCATACGGAGGGCCATCAGCAGGATCAGGAAGGTCTTGCCCGCGCCGCTGGTGCCGCATACGGCAATGTTGGCGTTCTTATAGACCTTGGAATCAAAGATGTCGATGATGACCGGAGAGTTGTTGTACTTGTTCAGGCCGAACAGGATGCCGTTTTCATCACTCAGCTCATAGGACGTGAAGGGATAGCAGCTTGCCACGCCGGTGGTCAGCGCATTGCGCTTGGAGCGTTCAAAGAGGTGCTTCTCCATGCTGACCAGCGGCAGCGACGATAGAAACGCCTGCTCCTCATGAAAGGCGCAGCTGCACACGTCCATATCACGGGACACGAGCAGTTTTTTCAGTTCATTGACCTTCCATTCCAGTTCATCCACTGTGGGAGCTGTCACTGCGATCAGCAGGTTCAGGTAATAAAAGTCCTCGTTGTCGCCCAGTCCTTCCTTCAGGAAGTAGCCGCTTCGGATAGCACCGTCCAGATCATCAAAGTCCGTGTTGGTATCGCTGGCGTCCTTGATCTTACTGCGATTGATACGAAGCTGCTGTCCCAGCCGCTGTACCATGCGGGCTTTCGGCTGGCGGCTGATGAACATATCCAGGTCAATGCCATCCCCGGCGTTGACAATGAGAGACAGCCAGCCGGCCGGCACCTGCGCCTTATAGCCGGTAGAGGGCACCAGCAGATAGGCGTAGTAGAGTCCGTCAATACAGATATGCCGCCCGTTGGTAAAGTCGATGCTGTCAGGGGCGAAAAACTCCGTACAGGGAATGGCGTCGATCTCAGATTCCAGTCCTTTCTCCTGATACTGGGCAACGATCCGGCGAACTCGATCCGGCAGCGATGTAGTGGTGTTGCGGCACAGCAAATGGTAGAGGGTATCGACCGTAAATTCATCATCGTTTTCCGGGATCAGCACCTCATTGCCGCATTGCTTGAGATAATTGACTGCGGTGCGGGCTGCCGTTTGCAGGGAGGCAATGGCCTCCGCTTCCTCGTTATCCCGTTTCCGGCCTGCCCATGCCTCATACTCAAATACCATGAAGAACCGGCGCGAGGTGGCTTCCCGTGCACCGATCCGGTCAATGAGCGTCAAGTAGTCCTGCTGCAGCAGGCGACAGTTTTCATCGGTTTCCTGCGCCATCTCCTGCTGCACGATCTCTCTGTGCCGGTTCAGGTCGGCACGCTTGGCAATGACCTTGATCTGCATTTTGACCGGGCTGATCTTCAGAAACGAAATAAATGAGTAGATGATGTTCCGCTGCTCTCTGGCGCTGCGCAGCAGGAAGTTGATGGGCACGACCTCAACGATCTTCAGGTAGCGGTGATCCCGTGTGTAGATGATGCCGTTTTCAATTTTCTCCACGGGTAGGTATTCCGCCACAGGATTGATGTACTTGGGCGCGTCGTCACCGCTCTTAGCTTTTCGCTTCCTGCGTTTTTTCCGCTTGTCCTGCCCCTCTTCATTGCGTGTAATAATACGGCGGTTGCAGAGATATTTCAGAACAAGAAAGATAAATGACGAGAGGCTTTCGCCGTTGATGCCAACCAACGCGATGATGCCAAGAGGCAGCGCGGTCAGGCACAGAATGATGATCTTGGCAGTCAGCGTCAGTGCGGACACCGAGAACACCGGTATGCCGATAGCCAGCACGATAACCAGTGCCTCGGCTGTATTGCGGAGCTTCAGCAGTCCGCCGAAAAAAGTCCCGCCCTCAATAAAATTGGGCGGGATGATATAGGTGTCATATTCATTTGGTTTACTCACATTTAGTTCTCCTTCCTACCCTATGATCCAGAACGGCCCACCGGCACCGGCACGGCCGCTGGCTTCATTCAGGATGATAGACAGATCCCATGCCTGTTGGCTTCGGGTATAGTTGGCAGGGTCTGCCACCAGTATCTTTCCGTTCTCCACACCGCGCAGCACGATGAAGTGGCCGGAGCTGGTGAAATGACCTTTCAGCATGATTGCAACCACCAGCTTGCCTTGAGAGAGCGCATCCACAATGCGCTGCCCTTCTGTTTTCCCGCAGCCCTGTACCGGAAGCTCCCACGCTTTGGCAGCACCGGGGATCAGCGAATGGTAGGAACCGCTTCTACTGCACCAGTAACCATTTTCATAGGCCCAACGTGCCATCTCAACGGGATCGACCGTCTCGTTGGTCAAAGAAGATACCACCATTGCCATACAGGTAGGCCCGCAGCCGTAGGTGCCGATGTCGTCGGTGCCGTAGGGCTTGCTCGCGTACCGCTTGTCCAACTGATTATAGTAGACCACCTGCGTCGCGCCATCCGAGAAACGAATGTCGCCCAGAGATACAAGGCCGGCGGACTCGACAGGCAGCAAGCCCTGCATCATACCATCTCCCAGGAATACGCTCAGGTTCTGGGCGTAGTTTTCCGCCAGTCCCTTTTGTTCATCCGACAGAGCGAATATCTTATCCTCAAAATAGGCTTCTCCGTTGTAGACGATGGTATATATCTTCCATATCTCTGTTACTTCCGTTTCCGTCACCGTGACCTTACCGGTTTTGGGATCCGTATTCGTTTCCGTTACCGTAGTCGTGCGAGACTCCTCCGTGCTCGTGAAGGTATAGAGGGCGTCCTTGGCCTTGCGGATTACGTCCTCCATATCCTTGAGGGAGATAGATGTGTAGTCCTGATTTTTGGCGGCACAGTACATGGCAATGAAGCGGTTGGCATTGTAGGCCGGGGAGCTTTCGTATGGATTGATGATCTCCTTCTGGTCAGCGCCGGAAGCGGTAAAATCCGCGTCAATCCGGGCGCGAACATTCTCCTGCCCTTCCTCCAGCAAGTCGCTGATCGCCTGCGAGATCTGATTGATGTTCTCCACAACGGCGGCGTTGTCGTTGAGGATCGGTGTGTCTGGACTTCCTTCAACCCCTGCCTTGGTCAACCCGCCGAAGATCAGGGAAGGCAGCAGCATGATGAACAGGACGGGAAGCACCAGCAACCCGGCAATGATGGCAGCAACCGCCTTGCGATGTGTCCAGAGTGCCGCTGCCGCCGCACCGTAAGGGCCTGCGGCAGCAGCGCCTTTTGCCGCGCCGTTTACCGCTTTTCCTGTCTTGATGGCGCCGCGCACAGCACCGCCAGCGTGTGCGCTGATCTCAGCGGCTTCGTTCAGACCGCTGCGTTCTTGCTGGGTCATATCAGGTCTTGTCCTTTCTGCGAGGCGGGTCAGGCAGGCGCCGGATCAGGCTCTCACGATAGGAAATGCCGCCATCCGGATTCTGATAAGGCTTTTTCTCCACTACGTCCTGTGCGTACTGCCTATACCATTTTGCGCCATCCACAGTGGTGACGGTGGTGTATTCCCGTTTTGGCTCCATATACTGTTCAGTGCTGTACATGGCAAAGGCACGACCGTCAGGTTCTTCCTCAGAGGTCTCCGTGCCGGTGATATGCCCACCGCCGATCTCCACATTGGAGAAGGTCGGAATATCCGCCGCGCCTTCACCAAGAGCCGTATAGCCCATATAGGACTTGAGAGCGTCCGCCGCCATATTGCCGGACATGACATCCCCAGATCCCGCACCGCCGGTGGCAATACGGCTGATAACGTTATTGGCAATATCGCCGCCCTTGGTCACAGAGGCACGGAACGCCATGCCGCCAACGCCGCCGCTGCCTGTGCCGGTGGCGTTTCGGTATGCGCCGTTATAGAAGCTGCGATTGGCAACACCGGCCAGACCACCTTGCAGGAAGGTATTGCTGTCACCGCCACTGCCACCGGTGCTTCCGGCTCGCCCTGCATTACCGCCTCGACCGCGTCCAGCGACGCCACGGGCGGCAGCGATGCTCCGCGCGGCCAGCATCGCTTCTGCCAGCATAGAGCCACCTGTATGGCCCACATTGATACCAAGGCCCTGCATGAAACTGTCGATCTTCTGTGAGATCTTCAAAAATGCCACTGCGCACAGAAACCAGACGAACAGGTTTCCGGCCACGCCTTCTTTACCGGAAGCTGAGACCTGAGACTGCACATCTGATTCCGTCAGAGCAAAGGCCGGGATCGTGAGCGCACATATAACCAGTACGGACAACACGATCCCTGTGATGTATTTCGTTTTTTGATTCATGATCGTCTCCTATAGGGATAAGGGGTTTGCCAGGAAGGTTCCCACCATGGTGATGAACAGGCGTAGGCACCATGCGTTCATCAGCAGCAGAAATATCTGGCCGCCGAACATCCGGCACCACGCCTTGAAGATGTTGGAGGTGGCCTGCGCCGCGCCCGTAGCAAAAGCCACCGGCGCCGTGAATACCAGAACGCCCAGGAGCACATAACGCTCCGCCGCCTCAAATAGCAGCTTGATATAGTTCCACGCCAAAATGAGCACGAGGATCAGGGCGATTAGAGCAACCGCGCCGTTGGCGCAGACCCCAAGGATGGTAAGTATGACCGAATTGAAGTCGGCAAAGTTCAGTGCGGGCAGTTCAGACGACATGATCCACGCGTAGGGTGTCCCGCCGATTTTCAGTATCAGCTCCACGATTTCATCTGCGAAATAGGCCAGCAGGATAAACAGCACAGAGCGGATCGTCAGCTTTACCGGGTCTTCTGCCTCTACGCCTGCTATAAGGCCGTAGTTCTTGAATAGCTGCCAGATCAGGTTCAGCAGGATCATGCCGATAGCCAGAGCCACGAAGATGTTGTACATCGTCTCTGCGGCGGGGAAGTAGCGCAGGAAGGTGGTCATGTCGCAGCCCAGAGCCCCCAGCACAGAGGTGTTGATAAGGTCAAGACCGTACATGACCTGTTCCGCGATCCATTCTACAATGCCATCTAATATGCCCATAGCACCTCTCCTTTCTCAGCCGGGCAGCTTGGCGTTATCCGTTCCATCTGCCATCTGCGAAGAAGGGCGTCACATAGGACATGATGAAGCCCAGGCCGTTAAGGATCGCCCATGTAATGATGATACGCTTGAGCCATGCGCGGCTCTCGTCCACAGTGCGGCCGCTGCGGGAGAAGTTCATCATCAGCAGTGCCACCGACGCGGTGACAATGGCGGCAATGGTGGAGATAAGAAGAATCTGGTTATAGACGTCCTTCATGATCTCATTGGCCTTCTCCCAGACGGTGGCGGCAAAGACAGGCTGGCAAAGCATGGCGGTCATGGTCACGCCCGCGAAGGCCGCATATAGTGCCATGCCGGGGCTTGCCCTGTGGAGATGTGTCTTGGTCAGGTCATGTTTTTTCACTCGTGATACCTCCTGTGATAGAAAAGATGTGGAGGGGCTACTCTCTAAAAGCCGCCCCCTCTTGGGTTGCCCAAATTACCGGAAACAAAATAACACCACCCCGTAGGATGGTGTTACTCGTATCGCCTTGGCATAGTTTTGAGCATACACAGTATAGCACACTTGGATTTACGCTGAAATCGCAAAACCGTGCCAATGTTGTGGCGGGAGAGTGCCAGTGTTTTGTGTACCCAGCTCTTGCAACTAATCAGAGGGCATATGTTCTTTAACTGTGACAATAAAAGTAATTCTTTCGGCGTGTAGATATACTATCATTTCTATCTAAGAAAAGTTGACGAATATATGCCAATGGTGATATGATAATTGCGCAATGTGGTTATTATCGTATGTGTTTGCCACTTATGCGGTACTTTGATAATTGTGAAACAGGAGGGTGCGCTGTGGATTCTACTAGTATTATTGAATGTATCTGTTGCTGGTGCGACTTGCTCGGATATGGCAGTCCATTTGTGGAGTCAAAATGGGATCTCAATAACGAAAAGTGCCGGCAAAACTTTCAACGTATCGTCAATGTAAAAGATTCTTTTCACAGCAGTTGGTCTGCAAGTCCTGTGGGGACAAAACTTGTATTTAACGATGGTTATGCGAGCACAATTGACTGCTTACCATCGCCTGACAATTATGACAATTATAAGAATATTCTCTATTTCCTTGAAGGGGCAATTAAGGATTATGAATCTTTGAATTCCAGAGATAAGCAATATGGATTTCCGGGAGCCAGAAGCATTATTTCCCTTGGTCAGCGTTTTTCTTATGATACATGTAGCCACTCGTTTGATATGATCTTTAAGCGAACGATATCGTATTACCCAGAAGAATTTCAAATGAATACGGCATTTTCAAAAGCATTCATTATGGAGGAGGCGGGCTCTAAAGCAAAGATTTCAGGTAGCAATATGTATTTTGACGCTTCGCTTTTCTCTTACTTGAACAATTTCGCGAAAATGACTGGTTGCAGTCCGTTCCAAATTACAAAAGAGGCAACGGTCATTAAATTGAGTGTTTTTGAAGGCAATTATTGGTTTGCAGATTTATGCTTCGATTCATCTCCAATCAGATTTGGAGGTAAAATGGGCTATGAAAACCGCGGTATTGAGACAACGCTATATCGCTATATCGAGCATTCTCTTCATTCAATTATAGATGATGCTGCATTTGAAGCGTCATATGCGGATAGTTTGCGCGCCAAATTATCAGAAGAAGATGCCGAATAAAAGTAACTCGAAAATAGAACTGCTCAGATCAAGTGAAACGGATATCGTCCCTGCTGAGAGGCGATATCCGTTTCACCATTTTGAAACTCGATAGGAGTGCTCACCCCTCCGGCACAAATTTCTCCAGCAGTGCCAGACTCTCTTTCGATGAATAACCCCACAGTACCGAACTTAGGGCATCAATCGCCATCTGACGCTTGCGGAAGTAGGTGCGGTAGCTGATGTCCCGAATGTGCGGCTCCAGCTTTTCGATGATCTCCTGCGTGTTCGCCAACTGCTGCGGCGACAGGTAGGTGTAGTACAGGAGCCAGTAATAGCTCTCACCGTATTTGTGCTTTGTCCGCAGTAGCTCCACGGAGGTATCCAGCAGCTTCAGCATCTTGTAGCTGCGCTCGATGCAGCGGGCATGGTCCTCAATTGCCGAGCCCTCGAAGGTGATGCCGGCCACATAGAGGGATTCCAGAAACTCCTCTATGCTGCTGCCATACTCGATCTGGAACTGCCGACGTACCTGCTGCACGGACAGCTCCAGGCTCCACACCACGTCCCGGTACTTGCGCAACAGCATCCACGTATCATGGTACAGAGGATTCTCAGTCACTTTGGGTTCTTGTGCAGTCTTTTTCATCGTTCGGCCTCCTTATCGCCGCGCATCCCTGTCGGGTGCAATCTGAGTTCAAAGTGATAGACTTCCTGAGCATCACCGCAGGTGACCACCAGTTGAAGCCACCGGCGCAGCGGAGGCACCCCTTCTATCGTAACCTTGCAGTCGTCGGATAATGGTAATAACATATATTTGGATTTGGGGCATGAAGCACACGGCAGCCCTTGTGCCACAAGAATTTCCCGCATCTTACGCTCGATTCGATGGCGGTTCATTTCTGAAACGCTACCGGTCTCATTTGAACCGCTTGTTACCGTCGTGGTCAGGGCGGTTTCCTCCTGAAGCTCCAGCTTGATGCCAAGGCTCATGGCGATCTCTTCCTTGTCCACCACGATGTCAGAGATCTGGAACATGGTGGAGAGATAGTTCTGGAGATAGATCGTGGTGCCATGTGTGCCGGGGAAGGCTGCCAGTTGCAGATAGCCCCGATCCGCCATGCGCTTGAGGTATCGGCCGGCAGTTGCCTTAGAGATGCCCCAGCGGGAAGCCAGCTCCGCATAACTGACCAGCGGGCAGCCTGTACCGTTGCGGAGATAGACCACCGGCCCGACGTCTGAACCGAGGACCTGCGGATCGTTATAGACCGTGTTCAGCCATAGATCCAATACGGCGTCCATCTCCGAGCAGTGACCGGCGCTGACCAGCTCTGTGGCCGTAGAGACAGGGAAGAAGAAAAAGCCGGTATCTTTCTGACAAGGCGCGTTGTAGTCAAGGATCGTGTTGTGACGCCGCCAGCCCCGAATCTTGAATTTGACCAGCTTGCCATGTCCGAGAACGAGAAAACTGATAAACCCTTTCTTTTGCAGTCCCTCCAAAGCGGCCAAGGTCTGGCGGCGGAAGCGAGTGCGGAAATACCGGGACAATTCCTCCACAGACATAATCCATTCGCCGGGGTAGATGGTGTAACTAATGCCATCAATGCGCTTGTATGAGGTGCGGAAGTTGGCATAGGCGCATAGCACGACAAAATAAAAAAGACCGGAGCCTCCGCTCACGCGAATGCTCCGGTCTGCTATCAAGGCTTGCACGAACTGTCGGTAGATCCGACATCGTGGATAATCTACGATCTGTTTGATCTCAAGTGTATATTCTGACATGGAAACCTCCTGAAATGCGCTTCCCTGGTGGGAAGCCGTGTGTTATAATTGGCATAGAGCAAAAGCGGCGCAGTATTACCGAATGTGGAATGATGTTTCACCGATAATGCTGCGCCATTGTGCTATTTAGATGTTGGTACGATTCATGTGCCTGATGGTTTATTTCTTGTTTTGTCTGAACCCCAATGAACCGAATCCCTTAGAGGTAAAAACCTAAAGGTGCGTTTCTTGCGTGGTTAGGCCAACAAAATCGGTCATCTCATGGCTCTTCTCTTGGAGTTGACACCAACGCTGACACCAACCGCTACAGGATTTCATGGTACGGGACGGGAAAGAAGAGGAATGCAGATTCCTCGGAGCCCTTGAAAATACAGACTTCCTGGGATTATATGCGCCGCTATGGGACTATAAGAAATTCACGGTGCATTTCTCATAACCCGGAGGTCGGAGGTTCAAGTCCTCCCTCCGCAACCAGAAAGTCCTGATTTCTTGCGAAATCAGGACTTTTTCCGTACTTTTTCGCCCAATAACTTTCTTGCTGTTTTTTCTGACCCAAACGCTGACCCAACGGGAGCGTAAACTGTACCCAAGAAAATGGACACGAGATTTTGACCCATGGCCCCGTTCGGCGGACACGCATTTGACCCATAGGGTCAGAAGCACCGCACCTGCGTTATGATAGAACTACCGAACGGAGGTGCTGTATGGGCACGAAGAAGAAATTCACACCAGAGGAACTGAAGCATCTGCAGGCAAACCCCTACACGCTGCGGGTGACGGCAGACAGCATATCCTACACCCTCGCTTTCAAGGAGGCGTTCTGGGCGCTCAGTCTCCAGGGCTACACCGGCACAGCCGCCTTCCGCAAGCTGGGCTATAACACAGAAGTTCTGGGTTTCGAGCGGATCCACAATACTACAAAGCGCATCCGGCGGGAGGCCAGATCGCCGGAGGGCTTTCATGAGGGTGCCCGGGGCGGTGTGCGTATACCAGGCGGCGGGAACAACCAGACAGAGGGGGCGTCCGCCCCGTCTGACGAAGCCGCCAGACGCATGAAACGGGAGATTTTGTGTCTCCAGCAGCAGATGGCGTTCTTAAAAAAAGTCATGCGGCTGCACGGCAAGCCGGGAGAATAGCCATGGACAGCGCCAGAGAGAGATTTGAGGCCATTCGCGCCGCATTGGCGGATCGGAACAGCATCCTCACCGTGAAAGACCTGTGCGAATTGGCAGGTGTCTCCCGCTCCGGCTACTACAACTGGGTGCGTTCTGAAAAAAACAGAGAGCTTCGGGAGGCGAAGGACCGGGCGGCATTCGAACAGATCCTGGAGGCATATCGGTTCCGGGGCTACGCAAAGGGCGTTCGCGGCATTCATATGCGGCTTTTGCACATGGGTATCCGAATGAACGTGAAGAAGATCCGCCGCCTGATGCGGAAATACAAGCTCACCTGCCCCATCCGAAAGCCGAATCCCTACCGCAGATTGCAGCGATCCATCCGAATGGGCAGCGCCGCGGAGAATTTGGTCAACCGGGAATTCGAGTCTCATGGGCCGAGAGCCATCCTCCTGACGGACATCACATACATCCCGCTCCGCGGCAGATTCTGCTACCTCTCCACGATCCTGGACGCCTGTACAAAGCAGGTCCTGGCCTATGCGATGAGCAAATCGCTGGAAGTGGATTTTGTTTTGGAAACGGTCCAGCTGCTGGTAAAGCACCATGGGATCTCGCTGAGCAAGGAGACCGTGATCCACAGCGACCAGGGGACCCACTACACCAGTCTGAAGTTCATCCAGCTGGTGGAGAACAGCGCACTGCGGCGGTCCATGTCCCGCAGAGGGAACTGCTGGGACAACGCGCCCCAAGAGAGCTTCTTCGGGCACATGAAGGACGAACTGGCCAGTGAGATCCCGGGGTGGACGTCTTTTGAGGCCGTCAAAGCCTCCATTGACCGCTGGATGGATTACTACAACAACGACCGCTGCCAGTGGGATCTGGCGAAGCTATCCCCTAACGAATATTACCACTACATCACCACAGGTGAGTACCCCGCCGGTATGCTGCCACTATGGGTCAAATGAAAATGTCCTTGACTTGGGGAGCACTTTAAGCGGGTAGCGGAAAGGATTATACCGCGCCAGAGAGAATGTTACCCATTGTCTTTGCCGCTTCACGCTTGGCGGAGGTCGTTACATGCGCGTAGGTGTCCAGCGTGAAGCCTGCCGAAAATGCTCATGTACGGTAAGGAAGCAAGCAACCGAAAACAAGAGATAGACCGCCA
>OGQN01001583.1_pt1 | contig 18124 bp, 15 predicted proteins | sample 1553231 | NCBI WGS metagenome assembly OGQN01 (sample SAMEA2579950, study PRJEB22360) | human gut metagenome | biome: human gut; feature: human-associated habitat; material: faeces | place: Denmark | collected 2008/2010 | reverse complement strand
GCAAGTAAAAATGCCGGTCAGGCATTTTCTACGCCGCGACTATCTTCACATTTTATTTTATATAAAGTTTCTGGGTTTCGTCTCTTTAATCCATCAAATCAGGATTTGTTATCAATGATATTTGGGTTTCAAAATGCTGAATCATTTTCTTTTTTTGTGTCTCATTCATCTTTATCGTTTCTTTTCCAAGATAGGTATCTATCTTTATTTCGAATTCGTTTCTTCGTCTTTTTAGCAGACCCTTTCTTCCCTGTTCTTTTTCTTCGGGTTCACTTAATATCGTGCCACTTCCTACATGTCTGCCTTCCCCTGTATAAAAGTGAAGTACGCTTCCTACGGGGAGTTCCCCTTTCACGAGGGTTCCCTGAATTCGAAGGGTTGCTGTTCTGCTGTTTTGTTCTAGTGTTGCATCATAATAAAAAAGAAAGGTGGCTTTTTCATGAATTTCCATGACTGCTTTCTTCCATGGTTCCATATTTTCTTCGTCACGATATCGTTCCATGGTCTGTTGATGAAACTGTTTTAACTTATTTAGCAGCATCTTTGCGCATCCTCCACAACATCTTTTAGTTTCTGACAGGCTTCACAGTAAATGTTATCGACCATCCTCAGTTTAAGTTCTACGCCTTCTTCCCTGACTTTCTTAAGCTTTGTAAGAGCGATCTGAAAGAGCTGATCGTTTTTTATTCTGCCATCCATAAGGATATACAGATAAAACTGTTGTTTTTCTCCCTTATTTTTCAGTAGTAGTTCTTCTTTCTTTTCCTGTAGGAGATCTGTCCCGATAATTAAGGCTTCTCCTGCAGAGTATTCTCGTATTACTTGAGGAAACTGACATCTGAAATCTTTATGATATCGTTGAAACTTCTTTACTTGTACTGCCCCATTTCCAAAGACAAATGCCTGCTGGCAGCTATGTCCTAACAGGGTGTTCTCTAATTCCAGCTCATCTTGTAAAAGATAAAGCATTTTGCTTATTTTTTTTGAATTGTCTAATTCTGTTCTTAAAATAACAAAAAGAGCAAACTGTTCTTCTTCGCCTTCATTTTCCTTTTTAATCTGGAATTGCTCTGTTTTTTCCTGCTTTTTCTGCTCGGACTTTTCATCTAAGCTTTCTTTCGTCATTCTGGCAAATTCTTCTTCTATCTGTATGGAGTCTTCTAATAACTGCTGCAGCTTCTCATAACTGCAGAGTTCTCTTCTTTCAAAAATCTGTTTCCATTCTTCAGAAAGAATGTTATAGAAAAGTTCTGAATAATCTGCTTCTGTTTTTAGTGGCGGAACTTTAACATTTCCCCTTGCACTTGCTACAAGAATCTTGTAGATCAGACGATTATCTGCTATCTGCTGCATCTTCTCATCAAATAAAACGGCATCACCAAATATTCTTTCATCTTCCGGATACCATTCATAATCCTGCTCAAATGTAAGAAGCTGAAACTTTTCCGGATGCAGAAGTACGACCCCATACTGACTGTTATTCATATCGACATATAAGTCCTGCAGATCAATAATTCCGGGATAAATATGACATTCGGATAACTGTCTTAAAATGTGCAATACCTGCATGGCTATCTTCTTCAAAATCAGTGAGTCAACATGATAATGATCCATCTGCTTTCTTGCAAATAAAGACTTTACCGGGATTGCGGAAGAAGGCAGCATTGCGATCTGCTCCTCAAAAATGATTTCCGGAATCCTTTTTAATTCCCGAATGACCGGATGTCCTTTTTCAAATAATTGCTCTTTACTTCCGCTTCCCATTGGGACAGTTTCCATACGTTCTATTTCTTCCATGCCTCTCACCTCACTTTCTTATAAATGATGTTATGCACCAATCGACACACCTTTCATCAGATCTTTTAACGGTTTTACAATATTGTCCAAAAACTCTGTACTCATTGGCTTAAGTAATTTATCAATTTTAATAAACATTGGAGAGGCTTCTTCATCTAATTCCCCATCCGGCTTTACAAAACAAAAATGAAAATCTTCCTCACTCATTTCATCTGTCGAAAAAAAGATTACCTGACCGACCGGATACTGAATATATTCTTCATAATCATTACTTCCATAGGCATCTGTAAAAACCAGCACTGCTTTATTTCTTCCTGTTACCGGGAATTTACGTAAAGAACTTCCGATTGCTTTATGGACAGATTCCTTTCCATCATTACCGCCTCCGTAAAGCTTTATTCCCTTTAACTTTTTTAAAAAAGCTGAAATATCCGAAGTGAAAGCATCTCTTCCTTCAAATAAAACCGTCTCTGTCTCTTCTCCGTTTTCTTCATTTCTTATTAAAGTAAGTCCAATCTGCGGATAGACTTCATACTTTGATAAACATTCTAAAAAATGAGCCGCCGCATAATATACTGCCGGAAATACGGTGTACATAGATGCTGTTGCATCTACTACAAAATCTAAATATAATGTAAATGCCTGTTCTTTTTCTTTTTTAAAATTCTGCTGTAAATTTAAAGGAATTTCTGGATTCCAGTTCTCGTTCATATGACATATCTCCTATCTTTTAATCTGCAAAATTTCAATATTTGTTCCTGCGTAGGTAAATACATCCCCTGCACAGACTTCTCCTTCTCTTTGCTGCTTTATAATATGGCAGTCTTCATGTAAAAGAATGACTTTAATCTTATCATCCATTCGATAAAAGGATAAGATATGTCCACTCATTCTTCCATTCTGGCTTCGTTCCTGCTTTGTTCCAAATTCAATCGGAATAAAACGATAATTTTTCATATATGGACTATATTTCACATCGCCGATCCGATAAGAAAAACGGATTGTTTTCTCTTCTTGTGACTGCGTCAGAAGTTCCGGAAGTTCCGGAAGCTTTCTTACAGATGTCAGGTACGCTGTCATATCCTGAATCACTTCTTTAATGCTTCCATAACGTTCTTCTTCTCTTGCGATCATTTTCGCAATAATCCTGCTTAACCGCTCATCAATTCCCGGCATCTCTTTTAACTGATACGCATAATCATCGCCTATCATATAATTCTTTATTTCTTCACTTCCATAGAAATGATGTTTCCCCGTATAAATAAAATAGAGAACCAGACCGGCAGAATAAATATCCATCTCCGGGCGGCAAATGTAACTGTTCCAGTATCTTGGATCTGCGTACCCCGGGGTTCCTTTCTGTTCTCTCCGAAGCATCACTGTTACGTTGGATGCGTGTAAATGTACCCAGTCAAAGTCAATGATCTTTACTATCGTCCCATCAGGAGAAGCCAGTACATTCTCCGGTTTTAAATCTCTGTGAACAATCGGATCTTGCTGATACATAGACATATAGTGATCAATACCATACAAGAACTTCATTGCGATACGGTTTCTTACCCTCATCTTTTCATTCCAGGTATCTCCGGTGATTCCCTTTCCACGCATCAGCTCAGACAGGTCACTTTCTTCAATATATTCTACTAATGTGATAAAACGTTTATTTTTCTCATCAAGCATTCCTCCGTAAATCCGAATAATATACGGAGAATACAGTTGTACTTTACTTTCTTTTTCTACGTAAACCTGCTCTAGATCATTGCAGAACAACACCTTTACAAAGTATTTCTTCTCTGTTCGGATATCTTCCGCTATCATTGCCTGCTTACTTCCGGTACGGTGACATTCTTTTAACATTTTTAAAGATACGACCATATTTTCGCCAGACCGCTCTCTGTCACGAATCCAGGTAAAAACTTCGCCCTCTTCAAAATAATAATTCATATTACCGCCCTCCTATAAAACGGTTCCCTAATAATTTCTCTTTTAACGATATCGGTTTCTTTTTCTCTAAAAGCTTTGTATAACAGCAATTCTCCTCTTTAGGAACTGCCTGTCTTATATCTGTTTTTGGAAATTCTATTTCCATTTCGACTTCTTTTTTCTTCTTTTCTTTTTCCTTCTTGAGGTAAAAGATTGCCGTCTGATTATCTTCTTCTCCTGCTTCCCTTGCCTTTTCAAAAATCCGTCCGATCACCTTTTGTGGACGTTCACAGTTGCAAAGTACAGATTGAATTTCTTCTAATGTAAGGTCTCCGAATGCTCCATCTGACCCCATTAATATCCCATCAGCTTCTTCAGCCTGAAACACAGAACAATACGGGATACATTCCTTTCGCTTGCCAAGATAATCAAGAAGGCGGTTCTTATTCTGATAATACAATACCGATCCTCGTGCGGTCTTTCCTTCTCTAACCATCTTCTCTGCTACATTCTGTATCTCACTGACCAATGTAATTTCGCCATCTTTAATACGGTACACCGGACTGTCTCCACAGTTTGATACGATAACCGTATCCCAGAAATGGATGACAGAGGATAAAGTAGTTCCACCTTTCATTCCGGCATCTAAACCATTCTTATATAACCTCTGATTCAACTTACTATATATTTCTTCCGAAAATTCCTGCAAAATCTCAATCTGTCTGTCTAAAGGATTCCCTCGAAATCTTTCACTCATCATCGTTGCAAGCAGTTCCTGATACCACATATTGACCGCTGCTTCTGAATAATATTTTCCCCCGGAAAGTCCACCCATTCCATCAGCAACTACCATAGCTCTTACTGCTGCTTCCGCATTCATGCGAAACTCCATCTGGCAATAGCTGTCCTCATTGGATGAGCGTCGGTTTATTTCACTTGCAAAAAAGAAAGCCACCGTACTTCCTCCCCTCTCTATTTGAAAATTTCTTTTCTTTATGATACACTGAATCACATAAAAAATCTATGTACTCTCGGAATCTTTTTGTGCTTGATTTTGTGAGAAGTTTTTTTGTCAATTGTGCCCAAATTTTTGAGGCGTACGCGGTGCGTACGTTGATGAAATTCGGGTGCAACTGGCGGAAAAGCAGCCACAAAAGCAAGTGCAAGAAAGACTCCGAGAGTACATATCTACCAAAGGAGGTTTTCCATGTTTCCCGAATCTTTTTCTGAGCTTACATTTTATCAGAAGAAAAAAGATATTTTAATATATACGGCTGCAGATTCTAAACATCAATACATATTAAAATGCAGTGAAAATATTCCTTCTGTCCGCCAGGCCCTGCTTGATGAATATGAAGGATTATCTCCTCTGTCCCACCCGTCTCTTCCACATTATTATGGATTTCAGGAAGACTTCACTTTACCAGGAACAAACGTTCCGTTTCTTGCTCTTTGTATGGAACACTGCGAAGGCACTTTACTCCCTGAACTTGTGCCATCTTTATCTTTAAAAGATTTGTTACGGATTCTATTTTCCACCGGAGAAGTGCTTGCTTATCTTCTAGAAAACGGTATTCTCTATACCGATCTTCATCCGTCAAACCTTCTCATAAGAACAACGGATCAGTATAGGATGGTCACTCTTCTGGATTTTACTTACTGTTATTATTTTCTGAATAACCCAAATCCACCATATACGCTCCGCTTTTCCTATAATCTTTCTCCTGATCTTAAAGGGCAGCAGATGTTGATTCAGGAGCTTACGTTCTTTCTCCATGCTCTTCTTGAACAAAAAGAACAAGCAACAGGAAATCAAAAGAATTCTATTCAGAAATCCCTTCCTTTTTCTGTATATATGCTGCTTGAAACGGGCAATCATCCACCGGAAACGCTGTCCCTTCATGAGTTTTTACTCATGATCAAACAGTGTATCATATAAATCTTCTACTACCGGCGCAAGTGTCTTTCCGATTTCTGTTGTCTTTAAACGGTTCGCTACGATAATATACTGTGGATCATCTGCCGGAGCAAATGTGACAAGCCACGCGTTATTGGTCCCGTCGCCTCTCTCGGCAGTTCCGGTCTTTGCAGCAATCGAGTATCCCTGTTCTCCTACTTCAGAAAGCCCATAGGATTCTCCCGCTTCCTTCATCACTTCTTTGATTTCTTCTGCTGTATCTGCATCCATTGTTTTTACCAGCTTTTCCGTCTTTCCTTCCTGCGTTGTCTTTCCCTTGCCATTGACTACAGATTTAAAAAGATATGGTTTTAACATTTCTCCATCGTTTGCAATACTTTGTGTGATCATCGCCATTTGCAATGGGGTAACTAATGTTTCTCCCTGTCCAAATGCTGTTGTTGCAACAATATTATCCTCGTAATCTTTTAAATCAAAATTCGAATGTAGTGTTGCAAAATCAAGAGAAATATCTTCCCCTAATAAAAAGCTTTTTCCTGTTTTATATAATCGCAGTCCACCAAGCTTTAATGCGCGGTTCATAAAGTATACATTCGATGACTTCACGAAACCTTCCCGATAAGCAATACTTCCATAAGCCTTTCCCCCATAATTCCTTATCGTCTGTCCATTCACTTTAAGAGAACCAGTATCTTCTACTTCTTCTTTCTCAATTCCTGCTTCTATGATTTCTTTGGAAGTAATCAGCTTAAATACCGAACCAGGTGCTACCGGATTCTGGTAGGCATTGGAAAAAAATACTCCTTCTTTTTCATTGATCTCTTTCCATTCTTCTTCGATTTCTGTCACATTAAAGGTTGGGGAAGAAGCCAGTGCTAGAAGTTCCCCTGTCTTTGCATTCATCACGACAACGGAACCTTTATACTTTTTGATATCTTTATATGCTTGTTCCTGAAGCGCTGCATCAATGGTAAGTGTGACATCTGCCCCTCTTTTTTCCTGATCCCTATTACCACAATCACTGTGAACAAGCACATCATTCATCGTCTTTTCTACGCCATATGTCCCATAAATCTTAGACCAGTAGCCGACCAGATTCGAAAACGCATATGGATGAGAATACGTACGTGTACCTCCCGGCTTCTGAGAAAATGCGATCGTATTTCCATTCCGATCTAAAATAGACCCTCTGACATACTCTTTCTCATACACCTTTGCCTTCGCCTGACTCTTCTTTTTGTCCGCTTCTTCGGACACGCCCGGCAGCAGCGCGGAAACTCTTACGAGGGAAATGATCATTAAGATGACGCAGATAAGTGTGGCACTTTGCAGTAACTGCGTTCTCCTTAAAAAATTTATCTTGTTCTTCTTCATCTTCTAGCGTTCCTTTCCATTTGACATTACTTGATACAGCTACGATCAATCCCACGATCATAAAACTGATCATCAGAGAACTTCCGCCACTTGAAATAAATGGCAATGTAATTCCGGTAAGTGGACAAAGACCGGTACTTCCGGCAATAATAATCAATGTCTGATCAAAAAGCATGAAGACAAAACCAGCTCCCACCGCCCTGTGATAACGGTCCTGCTTTCTTACAAACAGCTGAACACCTTCAAGCCACATCATAATAAATACAATAAATACAAGCAAAGCAAACACCATGCCACATCGCTGAATCAGCGCCGGATACACAAGATCACTTGTCTTAACCGGAAGTTCTGTAACAGAAGATGTTCCAAACCATCCACCAAGAACGATCGATTCTTTTGCCTTAAGAAGCTGGTAGCCAAGTCCTAATGCATCTTTTTCCGGATGAAGCCAGTAAATAAAACGATTTGCAATCTTGTTATAATTTGAAAGAAAAATTTGTGCAATCTTATTCGTTCCAAGAAATACTCCCGCAGCTTTCCACTTTGTCAACTGCATTCCAATAACCGAAAGCCCTAAAGATCCTGCTGCCATAACAAGCACTGTTCCGATAAAATACCGTATATTCGGTATAAATAAAAATATAAACGTCAAAAATAACATGAGAATCAAGAGCATCGTACCAAACTCGCTCTGTAATGCCAGAAATAATACTTCTATGAACGTCACGATATAAAATGCTCTGATATTTTCTTTATCTGGATTCTCCTTTGTTCCAAGTAGTCCCGCTGCAATAAATACATACAAAAACTTGATAAATTCTGTTGTCTGCAGCGACACTCCTCCGATTGTAATCCAGTTTCTTACGTTTCCTACACTCTTTGCAAGAGCAAGTGTAATCACTGATAAAAACAATGAAAAATAAAAGAACATCCTGCAAACCTTTACAGACGATAAATTTAACTTCTTCAGAGCCTTTGTTGAGGACAGATTCTTACAATTCAGATAAAGGAATGCCGCTACAAGCGCCATTACAAATCCAAGAATATATTGAAACTGCAAAGCGGCAGCCGGATTATGTGTCTCATAATACTGTGGATTCTTTAAAACCTGTTCTTCCCTGAAAATACATTGAAGCATCGTTCCTACGGTAAGAAGCAATAAAGTGTAAATGACAATCTTTTTATTTCCATGGATCACCGATGTAAAAAACCAGGATAATAAAGTAATTCCAAGCAGAATTCCTATCATATCAAGATAAATCTTTCCTGCTCCTTTTGCCTGCACAAAAATGAATGCTGCTGCCTGCATTAGCAAAAGAGCGAGGACCGGACTATTCTTAAAAGAATAAAAGGCTCTTTGTATCTCCCACAGAACTCTCTCAAACGAAAATGACTTCGTTCCGGTATCATGTCTACTCATAAATACCCTCCACGTTTTTATATAATCTGGTAGACTGGCTTCTTCTGCCTTCTACTTCGATCTGAAATTCTTCATTACCAATATAGACACGAACACCATCTGATAAAGGAACCTGACTTGTCATCATCCCGTTCACATATAACTTATTCATTGTTCCTACATCTTCCAAAACGTATCTTCCATCTTTTTCCACTATACGGCAATGATTTCTTGCCACACACAAATCATCAAGAACCAAGTCATTATTGGTACTCCTTCCAATTGTAAATGGAATCTGATTTACGCGGTATCTTGCCATCACCCGATGATTCGCATCAAGCTTCATCAATGTGATTCCCGTTGTCTGACGCTTCTTCATCGGAACGATCTTACCGCTTCGTTCCTCTGCTTTATCACCTGCAGACCTATACTGTTCCGTTCTGGTCTGTTCCTGACGCTGTTTCTCTTTTTCTTCATAATCATATAACCAGTCTGTATTCACACGAAGGCTCTCTCCATCATATCCCGGACGGTCTTCTTCTGGCTGTTCCTCCGTATTGTCATAGAAAGACCATTCTTCCTGCTGTTCTTCTGCATTATCATAGAATGTCCTATCTTCTGCTTGTTCCTCTGTGTCCTCGTAGATTGGCATATCTTCTGACTGCTCATCTGTATTCTCGTAAATCAGATTTTCTTTCCGTTTCTCCTGTTTTTGTATTTTCTTTTGTTTCTTCTCTTTTTGTACTTCTAACTTCTTCTCCTCACGCTTTTGCTTGATTTCCTCCTTCTTCTCCTGTCTCAGTGCCCACTCATCTACGAAACTCTCCCCCTCTTCGGAAGCTTTCTTAAGATTCTTATTTGAACGAATCAACACTAATACAATAAATGCAATTAAAATGACAACCCCTATCTGAGAAATAATAGACATAAATATAGCTCCTGCCTTTCGTTATTTGTAACAATCACTTTCAACAGGAGCATACCATAAATAGTATCTTTATTCAAATATTTGCTTTCCGAACTTTTACTGACGCTGTCTTACTTTTGCAACGGCTTCTACCATAGAAGCAAGATTACTTTCTAAAAGTACTTCCTCATGTCCGATCATCTTTGTAAGTACTGTCAGGAATTCTTCTCCTTCAAGAGAATGTTTTTCAAACTCCTGTCTGATTTCTTCTACATTACGCTTTCCATTCTCTTTCTGATAACACTTTCCAGTCCACACTGAATACAATGTCGCTGCGTAAAAATACATATCATTACGCAAAAAGTCTTTTGTAAACCGGCTTGGTCTTCTCACGTAACAGTAATCCTCAAACTTTTCCATATCAAGGGCATCCGGCACATAATTCTTCTCAATAGAAAGCGCCGGTATTTCCTGAAATTCTGCCTGTTTCCAGTCAGGAATTCCTGTTTCCATATATTCTGCAGCACTTTTCTTAAAAGAGACATTCTTTTTATTTCGATTCATATCATCAAAAAGTAACTTATCTTCCATAGCAAAACGGCAATATCCGTTCTTTTCATAACCAAACTCTTTGTTCTTTTCATTCTGTAAAAGCTGCTTTCCAATACAGAAAGAAAACCACCACTTCTGTGAAACCGGAAGTTCATAAACAGAATTATATTTACGGCATAAATCTTCCTCAATTTCATAGCCCTTCTGACGAAGTCTCTCTGCGGCCGATTCAATCATGATCCATATTTCCTGGCTGTTTGCTACAGAATTCGACTTATATCGGGCGATCATCTCAATAATGACTTCTGCCGGAGTGATACCAAGCGGCTCCATCTGCGCCTTTGCAAGAAGTTTTTCAATAGATTCATAGGTTGGCTGCAGGGCAATACAGAAACGAAGAAGCCACTCTCTTGTAACAACAGCCTTTCCTGCTCTTATCTTTGAAAACTGCGCTTCACAATGCAGACATCCAATGTCTCTTAAAAACCAGGCCGCCTTATCATAATATCCATATTCTTCTTCAATCACTTCCTCAAGACACTGTCCAAACTTTCTTGCCCCATCACGAAATTCATCTTTATAAATCCGTATCAGTTCATAAAATTCTTCTAACGTCCCTGCTTCAGAAAGCATTACCCACAAGTCCATCGTCGCAAGACTTCTGCTGTCCTGCTGCACATTTTCTTCTAAAATATCTTCAATCTTCTCTCTGACAGCTTCAAAAGAATCTATCGAAAAAAGTCCATTGATCAATGCGATCCACAGGGCATCATCTATATTTTTACAGTACAGTCCGTATCCCATATAATTTTCTAAAAGAATATGATTAATTTCTTCCAGATTCATCTGAAATGCCATTCCAAGTGTAACATAGATATCTCTGGAAGATGGCATGGAACCCCGAAGCCAGGCTCCGATTGCCTGTCTGGTCACAGGAACATACGTAACGGTTCCTTCCTTTTTCTTTTCCACTCGATGAAACACCTTTTTGGCCAGCGAGGTATTACTATAGTCAAAAGCATCCATTTTTTCCTCTAAAAATCTGGAAAACGGAATCTTATTCTTCTGTCCTTCAGCCAGCCGTTCTTCTATTGCATTCATAAAAGATTCTATTGTATCGTCTGCTAATCTTTCCATAATTCCCTCATTCTTATCTGCGCTTATTTACCTGTTACTTTTTATATTCTTCCTGTTATTCTTCCTGCTTTTTTCTCGCTTTCTGCATCTGGATCAGATTAACGATCTGAATACATACTGCGACCACTCCAAGAACAATAAAATAATACAGTCTTACTTTCTGTGAACGGAAGAACCAGCCTGCCGCTTCTATAATCCATCCTTCTACCAGGCAAAGCCCGATCACTTTCCATAAAGGATATCTCTCTTTTCTCTGAAGAATTACCCCCTCATAATTCAACATGAGGAGTACCCACATTCCTGCCATACCAAGAGCGATCTTCCAGTGTCCGATCATCAGAGAATAATGAGATAAATACATAATACAGCCCGTCAGAAATCCTTGTGGGAAACCTATAAATAAAAATGGAATCATCGGGCCTTCCTGCTCTTCTTCCACAGATTCTGCCTCCACACTTTCCACCGCATTGCTTACAGATTTTTCCATCGACGCATCTTCTTTATGTCTACGTCCCATGTCACATTCCTCCTCACCGCTGTCCTTTGTTCTTCCGTCTTTTTTTACTTTATGACCTCTTCGTCCACGTTCTTCCCGCAGTACCCTTGTCATCTCCGGCTTATACATATACAGCATATCCTCTATATAGCAAGCCGTCTCCATCTGCTTTCTGTCAAATAATGAGACATGTGCCTGAAGCTGTACTACAAAATCTTCAAGTATCTTTATCCACTGCTCTTTTCTGTTCAGATGAACAGCAATCTTATCAAACAGTTCATAACCTTTTTGATTAAAAAGATTCGCATTGAGTAATCCGATTCCGGTTCTTAAAATATCGTCTTTTCGCTCTCCCGGTATACTCTGCTCGCTAAACTCCCTTACATACCTGTAAAGGCTTTCCATATCGGAAGCATTAAGATGATACATACGCCGGCTGTACTCTGACTGTTCTTTCTGAAAATCTCCACCACATAACAAACCTGTATATAATTCTTTATTTCTTTCTCGAATCATAGATAACAAAGAAGCAAATTCCTTTTTATCTTCATCATAAACTTCTCTTAAAATATGATCCATTTCCATTAAAATGACTTTTTTAGAACGTCCTGTTACTCCCGCAATGAGACTTTCGATATAGATTTGTCTCTCTGCCTGTGAAAATGGATGCTGATGTACTTCTGCCAAAATATCTTCTGCCACAAATTTTAATTCTTTATCTTTACAAACCCAGTATAGCAGCTCTGGTATATTTTTACTAAGATATTCCATGGAGAGGGAATTCTTTCCATGTTTTCTTGCAATATCATAAAAAATCCATTCTACTTTTTTCAAAAGATTTCCGGTATCACGCACATTTTTTAAATACGCTGCTGCCTGCTGAAAGTCCTGATAAATAGAATCTTGTTTCTCACTTGCCTTTGCAATGCCATGATAAAAATACTGATCCAGTGCATCCCAGTCAGCATCCCACCCATTCTTTTCAGAAAGAGAATAGGAATAGGTTCCACATACTTTTGGGGAAAAATAAAAAGGTACTGATGGAATGGCTTCTCTTGTAAATGAAACATAACCTGCCTTCTCCCTGATACACTGTGGAAGTAAACTGTGGATCACATACATAACTTTCTGTGCATTCGCGGCAAACTCTTCTTCCTTCCAGTTTGGAGCAACAATATTAAGACCTTCCGAATGTCCTGACAAACACCAAAAGACCACCTGCATAAATTCAGGTAGTCTCTCTTCAAGACACAGCTCTCGTAAGATATCTTCTCGATCAAATTTCGCTTCTTCTAATGTTAATGGTGGGAGAAATCCTATACTCTCCCCCTCCGTCCATTCCATTCCTGGAGCAAGATATACTGCCGGATTATGATCCGGTGCTTTGGGCTGATATAATCTTACCCTTTTATTCTGACGTTTATCTTCTCCTGATTCACAGGGAATGGATGTCATCTTGACAAACCCACAGACAGGACTGTATACAAGTTCTTCTACTTCGATCCTTCCTGTTTTATCAACCACTGCTGCCTGCGCTACTTTCTCTAATTCTCTTAAATATGTCCTGTCTTCCGGTATGGAAGAAGCTACAATTCCCCAACCGAGTTTATTCCCGGAAATGCAATGATTGGACCATGTATATTCATGAATTAAATATTCTATCTTCATTACTCAAGCCACCCTCTTTCCTGCATAAACTTCATTATCATCCATAAGATTGGTTCCTCCGTCCTGATCGGCCGTACTCTTCCAACCGTCCTTACTTCCTTCTGCGTTCCCTCCATCGTCTCTTCTGTTTCACATCCAAGTGCTGAAACTGCAAAAAGTCCACTTTCTTTATAATCATCCAGATTACGCTGCAGACGAAAAACCTTCTGATCAAAAATCTGTTTTAATATTTCCTGTCTTAAAAAATGATGATCCATATTCATAAAGCCGTAGGACACCTGCTTTCTTTCAAATAAAAGACTGCTTCCTCGATATTCCTTTATTTCTCCAAGTTCTTCTAACAAATCACTTTTTGCGATCGTAAGTGCCATATATTTTTGCTTTAGTTCATGATCTCCTAAAACAGAACGAATAGAATCTAAAATGGTATCCGCTTTTCTCTCATAGAAATACTCATCACTTATTGTATTCTCCATCATGAAATCTGCCTGATTCATTACCTGTTTTCCGTTCTCGTTACTCATACGCTGAATAGACATCTGTTCTTCCTTACTCATAACATATAGCTTCTCAAGAACCCGTTCCTCATCCGGAATCTGCTTATTAATAAGAGAATGTTCCAAATGCATCTGTGCCGGATCTACCAGGCAGATAAATCCATCCATATGACGAACAAAACCGGTTCTTCCGGTTCCGGCACTATCACGTATTAATTCTCCTGCCACATCATAAATTGAAGTGATCATGTGGAGATTCTTCTGACCGATCCGATAGGTCACTTCCAAAAATATCGGTTTCTTAAATGCCTTGCTCGTTGATTCCGGACAGATTCCATAGCGTAACAACTTATCCGCATTCCGTTCCATCTCCATCTTATAATCATCATTCGGATTTCCGTAAGCATTACGAATGGTAAGGTTCTGTCTTTGCATCACATCAAATCCATTCATCATAAGCGAACACAGATAGACTGTCTTACCAGATGCAACACTTCCTGCTAAACCAATCATAAGCATCTCATATTTAAAAAAGTTCTGTGGAAGAACATTATGGCAATGTGGACATACCATTGTATTTGAAAACATCGTCACCGCTCCCTCTTCCACATGAAATGTGTATCCACAGCTATCCGGATCAAAACGCTTCACTGCCAGTTCATTTCCCGCTGCCGTAAGCTCCTGATTCAACTCTGTCATAACTTCATTATCAATAATGATTCTTCGGGCATCAATCTGTTCTTCCGGGATTCCCATGGCACTCCAAAAATATAAATAAGATACGTCTGTTTTATAGGAAAATACTTCATTCAGCGCCGGGGACTGAAATCGCACTCCATCGGTTCTTAAAAGAAATCCTGCATCTTCATTCGAAATGTTCCGAAAACAGTAAGGACATTTCTTCACTCGTATTGTTTTTGTCTCCTGCATTAGTATCTCTCCCGTCTAACATCTCTTTGTTGCTTTTATCGAAATCTCATGTTTCGATTCCAAAATAATATAATACGTCACATCCTGTTTTATGACAGCTTTCTTTGTAGAAATCCCCTGATCTCTTGAAAGACCGGCTTCCCTGATTTCAAAAGGCTGCTGCTTAGAAACAATTATCAGTTCTTCCGGCTGATCTGATGCACAGATTTCCAACCCCTGATCTTCGATATAATAAGTAAATTCTTTACCTGACGGATGCTTACCATACATAAGAATATTATCAAGTGCAACTTTATCTTTTCGAATCGTTCCATCTGCACAAACAGCCGCACATCCTCCAAAAGCAGAACCATGTGTGATCAGAAAATCCATCCCAAATACACGATCTCTCTGCTTCTTTTCTTCTTCCTGTTTTAACTGCCGCTCCTCTTCTCTTCTCTGACTCTCCAGTTCAGAAACCTGACCAGCATAATCCAATATGTATTTTTCCTTCTGCTGCCTTCCGCTCTGCCGCTTCCATTGAACGACACCTGCCACAGCTAATACCGCTGCGATCACAAGACCGGCTTCCATAGTAAAAGTAGCAATCAACTCTTTACACCTCATTCAATCCTTGTTTATTGACAGAAATTTCCTCTTTGTATTTCTATCTTGCATGATATCACGAATTACTCCATAGCTAACGCTACTGACATCATCCTGTATACGATTATAGCAGAAAAAAAGCATTTCTCAAAGAGGGTGATTTATTGGTTTTTACTTGCAGTCTCTATTTGATTTCTATCTGAAAATATTATAAGATATAATTATGGAAAACTATATAGATTTTTGTAAATAACAGAAATGAGGATTTTTTTATGTCTCCTGAATCATTGCAATTGAAAAAAGAATTTGAAATACAAAAGATAGCTTCTCTTCATTATTTTGAATATAAAAGCGATTTCATTTTTAAAAGTGAATATCATGACTACTGGAAATTACTTTATGTCGAAGATGGAAGCGCTGAAATTACATTTTCTAATAAAAAGCTTTCTCCAGTAATTTTAGAAAAGGGAGATTTATTTATACAATCTCCTGATGAATATTATTCCTTTAAAGCAGCACCAGGGAAAATCGCTGTCCTTTTTACAGCCGGCTTTTATTGCGACACCCAACATCCTGCTCTTCTTTCTAATCTTTCTAACAAAAAGTTTCACTGTCAGAAAAAAGAAGCAACCCTATTACAGGACCTTGCTCTAGAAGGGAAAAATAATTTTTCTCCTAAAATTAACCCGGTATCTCCTGCCGCCCTTGAACGAAGATATAATCAACCATTTGGTGGAGAACAGCTAATCAGTATTTATCTTGAAATGCTTCTTATCAGCCTTATGCGCCAGTATACTTCTTCCGAAGAACAAAAAAATCAAAAAAAGAGTATGGATCAGCCTGAAAAAGAAAACAATCTTTCTCCGGCCCTCCTGAAAACAGACTCTATTCTTTTTAATCGAATTACTGATTATTATGAAGCACATATCACAGAACATATTAAAGTAGAACACCTTTGTAAAGAATTTGCGATCGGGCGTTCCCATTTACAAAGAATATTCAGAGAACAGACCGGTTATGGTGCCATAGAATACTTCTGCCAGATGAGGATCAGTGCCGCGAAACGCTGTATTCGTGAAAACAAAATGAACCTGACCGATACCGCAGCCGCACTTGGCTATACCTCCATCTATTATTTTTCAAAACAATTTAAAAAAATTACCGGTATGTCTCCTTCTCAATATCAAAAGATGGTACGCTCCTCTAAAAAAGATCCAATTTATGAACAGATAGATTTGGAGAATCCACTTTCTCCATCTGATATAAAATATTAATTTTTTCAAATTAAAAATTCAAGAATGCCTCGGCATTCTTGAATTTTTCTTCTACTCTTTATCGTCCCTGCAGGTGAACCGTCTATTTCCATCCGTCTATTTCCATAAATTTTCCGGATAAATTCCCTGTACTTTCATGGCAGCAATCGCATCCATAACCGACTTCTTATCTTCTTTGTAAGTAACTCCATACCACTTTTCTTCAGATTCCATTACCTCTACAGTAGCTTTCTTTTCCTGAAGTAATTCTTCCACTACGCTTGGAAGGAAATACTCACACTTCATAGGATTCTCTTTTAAACCTTTATCTAAGAACGCAGGGAATTTTTCTTCAAGTACTTTTAAAAATCCCGGTGTAAATCCCCAGCAGTTCATAGAAACTGGTGTTTTATCCGGAACCGGTATCCAGCTTGCTCCGTCATCCAATGTATAAGCTGCTTCTTCTCCTCGTTTTTCGATTCTTGTTCTTTCTGTAATTTCTTTTAAGAAATGATTTTCATCAACCTGACATACCCCTCTTGATACATGACCATTCTCAGTAATTGTTTTCTCTATATGGAAGGCAATCATAACATAACGATACAGCTCATCATCTTCATGCGTTGTCAGATAATCATATAACATCTGAAATGCCTTTGGTCCATAATAATCATCTGCATTGATCACCGCAAATGGTGCATCTACAACATCCTTACAGCACAGTAGTGCATGACCTGTCCCAAATGGTTTTTCTCTTCCTTCCGGTACGTGATATCCTTCCGGCAGCTTATCAAGTTCCTGGAAAACATATTCTACTTCCATAAATGGTTCGATTCTTTTACCGACGATTTCTTTAAAATCTTTCTCAATCGCATGCTTAATAATAAAAACAACTTTCTTAAAACCAGCACGTTTTGCATCATACACACTGAAGTCTAAAATAGCATGTCCCTGCACATCTACTGGATCCATCTGCTTTAAACCGCCATAACGACTTCCCATTCCTGCTGCCATTACAATTAATACAGGTTCTTTCATTCTCTCTTCCTCCCTATGTAAAAAATCTTCTTTATTTATTGAAATCTTCTTTTCTATTTTCCCATAGAAAATCAAAAACATCAATGATGATTTTATACTATTTTTATAATTATTATGTATTTATCTCAAATTATATATGTCTTTTTGACTATCTTTTTATATCTTCCTAAATGTCCGCAGAGCCTTATTTTATCGGCTCTACGGGCATTTTGCTTTTGTGGTAAACCTCGCATATCTAGGTCTATCTTCTTATATTTTCCCTGTCAATCGTGGTTAAAATCGTGGTAAATACTTCTATGCGATTAGACGCTGAACCTCTGATTTTGCGGTATCTATGGACGCATGAGCGTACCAGTTCATTGTGATACTAATGTTTGAATGTCCCATGATATACTGTAAATCTTTTGGGTTCATGTTCTTGCTTGCCAGTCTTGTGCAGAATGTATGGCGTAGCGTATGTGGATGTGTCAAGTATAGGACAAAAAAAATTTTATTTTTTCTGCCGAAGACTATCTGACGCTTCCATCAGGTAGTCCCAGCACCTTGATTATCTTCTGATAAGTCATTCTTGTCCTGCTCAAGTTATCTCTGTTCCGAAAAAATATCGTCAAAATTCCATTCGATTTCAATTTCATCCTGACTATGAACAC
>OGQN01001574.1_pt1 | contig 18219 bp, 18 predicted proteins | sample 1553231 | NCBI WGS metagenome assembly OGQN01 (sample SAMEA2579950, study PRJEB22360) | human gut metagenome | biome: human gut; feature: human-associated habitat; material: faeces | place: Denmark | collected 2008/2010 | reverse complement strand
CCGACCGTGGCTTACAGCGTCTGGCCGCAGAGGCAAAGGACGCGGGCGCAGTTGTGGTCAGCGTTGACCGGCGGAAGCTGGACGCCATGTCCTTCACCCATGCCCATCAGGGCGTGATCGCTCTGGCCGCCGCCCACGCCTATTTTACCGTTGACGACATTCTGGAGGAAGCCGCGTCCCGTGGGGAAGCGCCCCTGATCGTCATCTGCGACGAGCTGTCCGACCCCCACAATCTGGGTGCCATCCTCAGGAGCGCCGAATGCGCGGGCGCCCACGGCGTCATCATCCCCAAGCGCCGCAGCGTGGGCCTGACCGCCACCGTGGCCAAGGCTTCCGCCGGTGCCGTGGAGTACATGAAGGTCGCCCGGGTGACCAATATCAACACCGCCATCGCCGAGCTGAAGGACAAGGGCGTCTGGGTGTTCGGCACCGCCGCCGAAGGCTCCATCCCCATGTATAAGGCCGACCTGACCATTCCCGCCGCCATTGTCATCGGCAATGAGGGTGAGGGCTTAAGCCAGCTTGTTCGGAAGAACTGTGATGTGATGGTCAGCATCCCCATGAAGGGAAAGATCAGCTCTCTCAACGCGTCCGCCGCCGCATCCATTCTGCTCTACGAGGCGGTACGCCAGCGCATCGGCTGACAGCAGCCGAATTTCACCAGGAGGAAACCCATATGGACAATACCAACGAATCTCAGGAATTTGATCTTGACGACATCCTGCGGGAATTTCACGAAGATCCCGACGATGACGTCAAGGATACCGCGTCGGAGGAGGAACTGGACGTAGACGTGCTGCTGGTGGAGGAAGTTAGTTCCCCGGCACCGGAGCAGCCCGAGGCCCCCGAGACTGCCGAAGCCCCCGAGGAAACCCCCGACCCGGTTTCCAGCGGCGACACCGTCCGCTTTGACCCCGAAGCGCTTTCCAAAGAAGCGGAGGAAGCCGCTCCCAGCGACGACACCAGAGCCATCGACGATCTGATCGCCGAAGCGCTGTCGGGCAGCGGTTCCGACGCCCCTGCACCGGAAGCCCCTCAGCAGCACCAGACCCCGCCCATCACCTTTGACCCCCATCAGCGTCTGCGGGAGCTGAAAAAGAAGCTGGTGGCAGGCCCCGAAAAGCGGTACTATGAGCTGACGGAGCTGGGCATCGGCAAACTGCAGATCGGCATTCTGCTGAACCTCGTCATCGTGCTGCTGTGCGCCGGTGTCACCACGCTGCTGGCGCTGGATATGGTGCCAGAAAACCGGATGCGTCTGGTGATCTTCAGTCAGGTGCTGGCCATGCTGGTATCCGGGCTGCTGGGCAGCCATCTGATGCTGGACGGGCTGGGCAGCATCTTCAAGGGCCGGTTCAACCTGAATTCTCTGCTTACCTTTACGTTTATCGCCTGCTGCGTGGACGCCGCGTCCTGCCTTGTGGAGCTGCGGGTTCCCTGCTGCGCCGCCTTCTGTCTGGAAATGACCATGGCCATGGCCGCCCGCTGCCAGCGCCGCTCCACCGAAATGGGGCAGATGGATACCCTGCGCAAGGCCGTCCGTCTCAAGGGCATCGCCAAAGTTTCCGACTATTATGAAGGAAAGCCCGGTCTGGTGCGGGGCGAAGCGGAAGTCGAGGACTTCATGGACACCTACAGCTGTCCCTCCACCCCCGAAAAGGTGCAGGGTGTGTACGCGCTGCTGAGCCTGCTGATCTGCATCGGTATCGCCGTGTTCGCGGGAATGCTCCACGGCACGAGCCTTGGCGTGCAGATCCTCGCCACCAGTCTGCTGGTGGCCGTCCCCGCCAGCTTCTTCATTTCCTACACCCGCCCCATGGCAGTGCTGGAAAAGCGGCTGCACATGGTCGGCACCGTGCTGTGCGGCTGGGAGGGCGTGAAGGATCTGAGCGGCAAAGCCGTCTTCCCCCTCCGGGATGAAGACCTGTTCCCTCTGGGCAGCACCAAGCTCAACGGCGTCAAATTCTACGGCAAGCGCAGCCCCGATGAGGTGGTGTCTCTGACCGCCTCCCTCATCACTGCCGCGGGCGGCGGGCTGGTTCCCGTCTTCCAGCAGCTGATGAAAAACCGCAGCGTGGAAGCACATCCCGTGAAGAACTTCCAGAATTACGGCACCGGCGGCATCGGCGGCGAGGTCTGCGGTGAGCCGGTACTGCTGGGCAGCCTGAACTTTTTGCAGGACATGGGCGTTGTGATCCCCGAAGGCACCATGGTCAATCAGGCGGTGTACGCCGCCATCGACGGCCAGCTGTGCGCCGTGTTCGCCATTTCCTACGCCAAGATGCGTTCCGCCGCGGCGGGTCTTGTGACCCTGTGCGGCCACCGGTCGGTGACCCCCGTGATCCTGTGCGGGGACTTCATGCTGACAGAAAGCTTCCTGCAATCCAAATTCGGCGTCAAGACCCGCCGGATCGTCTTCCCCACCCGGGAGGTCCGGAACGATCTGCTGAACCGCCATCCCGACCCGGACGCGCCCACCCTGGCCATCACCACCCGGGACGAACTGGTCAGCGCGGCCTACGCCGTCACCGGCGCGCGCAGCCTGCGCTCCGCCGCCACCCTGGGCACCGTCATCCACCTGATCGGCGGCATTCTGGGAATGCTCACCATGCTGGCGCTGGGCTACCTCGGCTCTACGGAGCTGCTCACCCCCACCAACGTGCTACTGTATCAGCTTATCTGGATGATCCCCGGCTTCCTCGTCACGGAATGGACGAGAGCCGTATAATGCGATCTGCCATCCCCGGGGACTGCGGCTCCGGGGATGGTTTTATTCTGCCCTTCCCCCCGGGCGGCGATTGTATACCTTGCTGGATTTCCATGCCGGAATTTGTCTGTTTTGCACACAAAAACAAGTGTCCACCCACCAATTTACACAATTTCACAAAGTGACGAAAATAAGCATTGCAATTAGCGCGTCTTTCGTGTATAATGTCACTATTCGGGTGCCCGCGCCCCAAATGGAAGGCTTCCCTTCCCGAAAGGAGTATTGACCACAATGTACACTGTTAATTCCATCCGCAATATCTGTCTGCTGGGTCACAGCGGCAGCGGCAAGACCGCGCTGGCTGAGAGCCTGCTTTACATGACCGGCGCAATCGACCGCATCGGCAAGAACGCCGACGGAAACACCGTCTGCGATTACGACCCCGAGGAGATCCGCCGTCATATTTCTATCTCCACCTCCGTCGTTCCGCTGGAATACCACAACGTGAAGATCAACCTGCTGGATACCCCCGGCGCGTTCGACTTCTCCGGTGCCGTCATGGAGGCGCTCCGCGCCGCCGACGCCGCCATTCTGGTGTGCTCTGCCAAGGACGGCATCACCGTTGGCTTTGAGAAGGCATGGAAATACTGCGAAGACCGGAACATGCCCCGTTTCGTCTACATCTCCAAGGTAGACGAGGACAATTCCGACTACAACGCCACCTTCAACGCTCTGCGGGAGAAGTACGGCAACAAGATCGCCCCCGTCGTCATCCCCATCTGGAATTCCGCCCATAAGGTCACCGGCATCATCGACGTACTGAACAAGCGCGCCTACGAGATGCAGAACCTGAAGCGTGTGGAGATCGACGTTCCCGCTGATAAGGTGTCCGTCATCGAGGAGTTCAACGACGCGCTGAAGGAAGCCGTCGCTGAGACCGACGAGGCTCTGATGGATCGCTTCTTCGAGGGCGGCGACTTTACTTACCGGGAAATGATCACCGGCCTGCATCAGGGCGTGAAGGATCTGAGCCTGTTCCCCGTGCTGTGCGGTTCCGGCCTGACCTGCCTTGGCAGCCTGATGCTCATGGACAACGTCATCGACCTGCTGCCCAACCCCGTGCAGGGCAACTACCATAAGGCTACCACTGCCGACGGCAAGACCGAAGAGTTCGTCGTCTCCCCCGGCGGCGTTCCCTGCGCCTATGTGTGGAAGACCGTCTCCGACCAGTACGGCAAGTATTCCTACGTCAAGGTGCTGTCCGGTGAGATTACCTCCGATACGACTCTGGTCAACGCCCGCACCGGCGAGACCGAAAAGCTCGGCAGACTCTACACCATGTGCGGCAAGAAGTCCACGGAAGTCAAGGCTCTGGGCTGCGGCGACATCGGCGCCATCGGCAAGATGGACAAGGTCCGTACCGGCGACACCCTGTGCGACCCCAGAAAGGTCGTCTCCCTGAAGCAGATCCCCTACCCTGCTCCCTGCTATTCCATGGCCATCGCCCCCAAGGTGAAGGGTCAGGAAGACAAGGTCGGCACCGGCCTGAACCGTCTGAACGAGGAAGATCCCTCCTTCACCCTGACCAACAACGCCGAGACCAAGCAGCAGGTCATCTCCGGCACCGGCGATCAGCAGCTGGACGTGCTGGTCTCCAAGCTGAAGAGCCGCTTCGGCGTGGACGCCGTGCTGTATCCGGCAAAGGTCGCCTACCGGGAGAAGATCAAGAAGAAGGTAGAGGCTCACGGCCGTCACAAGAAGCAGACCGGCGGCAGCGGCCAGTTCGGCGACGTCTGGATTCGCTTCGAGCCGCAGGAGGAGCAGGACGACATGATCTTCGCCGAGGAAGTCTTCGGCGGCTCCGTCCCCAAGAACTTCTACCCCGCCGTTGAGAAGGGCATTCAGGAAGCCGTTCAGAAGGGCCCGCTGGCCGGTTATCCCATGGTCGGCCTGAAGGCTACCCTGTACGATGGCTCCTACCATCCCGTTGACTCCAACGAAATGGCATTCAAGCTGGCCGCCATTCTGGCCTTCAAGGAGGCCATGCCCAACGCCAACCCCACCCTGCTGGAGCCCATCGGCGCGCTGACCGTCACCGTGCCGGATTCCTACGTGGGCGATGTGATGGGCGATCTGAGCAAGCGCCGCGGCCGTCCCATGGGCATGTCCCCCGATCACGAGGGCAACACCGTTATTGAGGCGGAAGTCCCCATGGCGGAAATGAGCAGCTACGCCATTGATCTGCGCGCCATGACTCAGGCCAGAGGCAGCTTCACGCTGGAATTCGTCCGTTACGAGGAAGTCCCCAAGGCCAATCAGGCCAAGATCATCGCCGACGCGAAGGCCAACGACTAATTTACTTGCGTTCCATTCATCGGCGCGGGGATATCCCCGCGCCGATGTTCTTTCAATTGTTAAATTTTGTTATTTTCCTAAGAAATAGTTGCAAAGTGTTACAGTTTGTTGTATACTGGAGAAAACAAGCGTTCCGGGCGGGTTTGAAAGCCCTCTCGCCGGGACGTATAAGGGAGGAGCCCAAAATGAAAAGAAAGAATATTCTCGCTGTGATCGCTCTGGTCGCCGTGTTCGCGTTTGCCCTCGCCGGCTGCGGTTCCAAGGATAAGGAACCGACCGCCAATACCGCCGCCAGCGTTCCGGAAATGTCCGCCGGGCAGGAGCTGACCCTGACCTCCAGTACGCTGACCGCCGCCACCTGGAGCAGTCCCAACGGTGCTACCGTCAACCTGACCGCCACCCCCAACGGCTATGCCGAGGGGCAGAGCGCGGCATTCATCGTCCGTCTGGAGGGTGAGGAAGCAGCGAACGTTCCCTGCGAGTGGAACGGCAGCGCCTACACCGCGTCCGCCGATCTGAACGCTGCCGACGGCTACTGCTACTACGTCCTTCTGACCGCCGCGGACGGCACCCAGACTGAAGTCACCATCAACACCCCCACCGCGCCCACCGACGACGCCCTGATCAATCTGGAGTCCGCGCTGAACTCCTACTGCAACATGACCGTGGCGTCCGCCACCCAGGACGGCAGCACCCTGACCATCACCGGTGGTTCCGTGGAGGTGCAGGCGCCCCGGATCACCAACGAGGGCGAGACCATCACCTGCAGCAAGGCCGAGCTGGTTCTGACCTTCAATGAGGAGATCGTCGGCACCGCCGCGCTGACCATGGAAGCCGCCGAAATTCCCGGCAGCTACACCGCGGACATCTCCGGCATCACCTTCAACATTCCCTCCATGGAGGACGACCAGCAGCTGTCCATCCGTCTGGATGTGACGCTGTCCAACGGCCAGTTCCTCACCGCCCCCGGCGGCACCTTCTCCTTCCTGAACAGCGAAATGGTGTCCTCCGTCGGCTGACATCCGCACAACCGCAAAGGGGTCAGGCTTGCCTGACCCCCTTTTCTGTATAAGATGAGGAGCGAAAATGAACTACGCCAATATGGTATCCGGCACGTTTCTTGCCCGTCCCAACCGGTTTATCGCCTATGTGGACATCGCCGGGCAGACGGAGACCGTCCATGTGAAAAATACCGGTCGCTGCAAAGAGCTGCTTGTCCCCGGAACGCGGGTCTGGTGTCAGGAGGCGTCCTCCCCTGCCAGAAAAACCCGCTTTGACCTGATTGCCGTTGAGAAAGGCGGCCGTCTCATCAATATGGACTCCCAAGCGCCCAACGCGGCGGCCAAAGAGTGGCTGCTCTCCGGCGGCTTTGGGGAAATCGAGGCCCTCCGGGCGGAGACCGTTCACGGCGATTCCCGGTTTGATTTTTCCTTTTTTAGGGACGGAAAGCTCTGGTTTCTGGAGGTCAAAGGCGTGACGCTGGAGGAAAACGGCGTCTGCGCCTTCCCCGACGCCCCCACCCTCCGGGGCGCGAAGCATCTGCGGGGTCTGACCCGCGCCGCCGCTGAAGGGTATGGCGCGGGCGTTCTGTTCGTCATTCAAATGGCGGACGTAAAATACCTGCACCCCAACGACGCCACCGATCCGGATTTTGCCGCCGCCCTCCGGGAAGCCGCCGGAAACGGCGTCCACATCCTCGCCATGGACTGCGCCGTAACGGAGCAGTCCATGACCATCCGCCGCCCGGTAGAAGTGCGGCTGTAAAACCCAAATCCGTTTTCTCCGCTCTCCATTGTCAACCAGAAATTATTTATGGTTGACAATCGCACATTGCCTGTGCTATACTGCTTCCGAATTCAACAGTTCGGAGGAAACAACTATGGAAGCATCTGTTTCAAGAAAGTGGAAAACCATTGACATGGCGTATATCGCCCTGTTTGCCGTTCTGATGGCGGTCTGTTCGTGGATCTCCATTCCCGCGGTAGTCCCCTTCACCCTGCAAACCTTCGGCGTCTTTGTCGCGGTAAGCGTCCTTGGCGGAAAACGGGGAACGCTGGCCGTCGTGCTCTATCTGCTTATGGGCATCGTCGGACTGCCGGTGTTTGCGGGCTTCTCCGGGGGGCTGGGCGTTCTTCTGGGAAGCACCGGCGGATATATCATCGGATTTGTGTTCACCGCGCTGGTCATGTGGCTCATAGAGCGGCTTCTGGGGACGAAAACATGGGTGCTGGCGCTTTCCATGCTGCTGGGTCTTGCGGTGTGCTATGCCTTCGGCACCGCCTGGTTCCTGGTGGTGTACACCAAAAACACCGGCGCCATCGGCCTGTGGACGGCGCTGGGCAAGTGCGTGTTCCCCTACATTCTCCCGGACTGCCTTAAAATCGCCCTTGCGCTGGCCATCCGCAAGCGTCTGGCCGCTGCCATCCGGCTGCGGTAACGTCATGGACGAAGCAGTCATTCCCCTGCGCGCCCATCACGGCCTTTGTCTCCGCTTCTTTCAGGGGAAGGGCTACAGCGGGGCTTTTGTGGAAAACATGGCGCGGAAAAAGGCCATGCTGGAAGAAAATCCCCTCGTCCGGCTGACCGATCAGGCGGACGAAATCTGCCGCGCCTGCCCCAACAATCTGTGTGGCCAATGCGAATCCGCCGAGAAGGTGCGGCGCTATGACCGGACGGTGCTTTCCCTGTGCGGCCTGACCCCCGGAGACGTACTGCCCTACCGGGAGCTGGCAGAACGGGTGCTGGGCAGCATTCTGATACCCGGCCGCCGGGAGGATATCTGCGGCGACTGTCAGTGGACGGATTTATGCCAGTATAAGGAGGAAACGCCGTGACCACCAAGGAAAAGCTGCTTGCCCTGCTGGAAGACAGCAAGGGGACATTTTTCTCCGGGGAGGAAATTGCCCGGACGCTTCAGGTCTCCCGTGCAGCCGTGTGGAAGGCAGTAAACGCCCTCCGGGAGGACGGCTACACCATCGACGCCGCAACCAATAAGGGCTACCGCCTTTCTCCGGATTCGGACATTCTGTCCCCCCAGGGCATCCGCAGATTTCTGAAGCCGGAATACCGGGATCTGGATTTGACGGTACTTCCCACCGCGCCCTCCACCAACGCCCTTGTCCGGGAAAAGGCCAATCAGGGCCGCCCGGAAGGCTGCGTCATCGTCGCCTGCGAGCAGACCGACGGGCGGGGGCGCTATGGGCGGCAGTTCTTTTCTCCGATTGATTCCGGCGTATACCTGAGTCTGCTGCTCCGCCCGACGGCCTACTCTCCCCAGCAGGCGACCTGCCTTACGGCGGCGGCTGCGGCGGCGATGTGTCAGGCCATAGAAGCGGTGACCGGGCAGCAGCCCGGCATTAAATGGGTCAACGACATTTTCCTCCATGGCAAAAAGGTCTGCGGCATCTTGACGGAGGCCGCCGTTGGTCTGGAAACCGGCGCTCTGGACTACATGGTGCTGGGGGCTGGCGTCAACCTCTACCCACCCGTGAAAGGGTTCCCGGAGGAAATTCAGCCCATTGCCGGGTCGGTTCTGGAGCGCAGCTGCCCGGAAGCAAAAAACCGGCTGGTCGGAGAATTTCTGAACCGCTTTTGGGATTTCTATACCCACCCGGAATGCAGGACATATCTGGAAGACTACCGTTCCCGGAGTCTGGCAATCGGGCAGAATGTCACCGTTCTCTCCGCTGGGCGTGCGGTCAGCGCCTATGCCTACGGCATTGACGACGATTTTCGTCTTCTGGTACGCTACGAAAACGGGGACACGGAAGCGCTGTCCTACGGAGAAATCCGCATTCAGCTGGCTGAAAGCGCCCCTTAACGAACACACAAAAAGGCACCCTGTACTTTCTCGTACAGGGTGCTTGTCTTATCGATTCAGAAACGCTTTCGTAACCTCGACAATGTGTTCCGCGCTCAGGCCGTAGGCTTTCAGCACCTCGGCCGCAGTGCCGGAACAGCCGAACTTGTCGTTCACGCCGATGCGCTTGACCGGGACGGGACAGGTTTCCGCAAGATAGCTGCACACCGCTTCGCCCAAGCCGCCGATGATGCTGTGCTCCTCGCAGGTGATGATCTTCCCGCATTCTTTGGCGCATTTCAGCACCAGCTCCTCGTCCAGCGGCTTGATGGTTGACATATTCACAATCCGGGCGTGGATGCCCATGGCTTCCAGCGCTTCACCGGCCTTGATGGCCTCGTAAGTCATCAGACCGTTGGCGATGATGGCGATATCCGTACCCTCGCGCAGGATCTCGCCCTTGCCGATCTTGAATGCAAAGCCGTCCTCATGGAACACCGGAACTGCCAGACGTCCCATCCGCAGGTAGACCGGCCCCTGATATTCATACGCCGCCTTGACAGCCGCCTCAGCCTCCACGCCGTCGGCGGGGCAGATGACGACCATGCCGGGGATGGAGCGCATCAGCGCGAAGTCCTCGCAGCACTGGTGGCTTGCGCCGTCCTCGCCCACGGACAGGCCGCCGTGGGAAGCGCCGATCTTCACGTTCAGGTGGGGATAGCCGATGGAGTTGCGGATCTGCTCGAAAGCCCGCCCCGCGGCGAACATGGCAAAGGAGGACGCAAAGGGAACGAAGCCGTTGGCCGCGAAACCTGCCGCCACGCACATCATGTCCGCTTCCGCAATGCCGCAGTTGAAGTGGCGGTCAGGGTACGCCTTGGCAAACATGCCGGTCTTGGTGGAGCCTGCCAGGTCGGCGTCCAGCGCCACGATGTCCTCATGCTCCGCGCCCAGAGCAACCAGTCCCCGTCCGTAGCCCTCGCGGGTGGCCATTTTCTTTACATCTGCCATATTACATGCCCTCCAGATCGCTGAGCTGCTGCTTCAGCTCCGCCATAGCTACCGCGTACTGCTCGTCGTTGGGCGCCGAGCCGTGCCAGCTCGCCTGATTTTCCATGAAGGAAACACCCTTGCCCTTGACGGTCTTCATGATGATCGCGCTGGGCTGACCCTTGACGGTCTTCGCCGTGTCCAGCGCCGACGCGATGGCGTCAAAGTCGTGGCCGTCGATGGTCTCCACGTGGAAGCCGAAGGCTTCCAGCTTCTTGTCAATAGGATAGGGACTCATGACCTTGGCAATATCGCCGTCGATCTGCAGGCCGTTGTTGTCGATGATGACGCAGAGGTTGTCCAGCTTGTAATGGGCAGCGAACATGCACGCCTCCCAGACCTGCCCCTCCTGAATCTCGCCATCACCCAACAGGGTGTATACCCGGTTGTCCCGCTTCTTCAAGCGGCTGGCCAGCGCCATGCCGCAGGCAACGGAAATGCCCTGCCCCAGAGAACCTGTGGACATGTCCACGCCGGGGACGGAGTTCATATTTGGGTGCCCCTGCAAATAGCTTCCCAGCTTACGCAGCGTCACCAGATCCTCCACGGGGAAAAAGCCCCGCAGCGCCAGCGCCGCATACAGGCCGGGCGCGGTGTGGCCTTTGCTCAGGACGAACCGATCCCGATCCTCCCATTGGGGATTTTTCGGGTCCACGCGCAGTTCCTTGAAATACAGATAGGTGAACATGTCCGCAGCAGACAGACTGCCGCCGGGATGTCCGCTTTTGGCCGCGTGGACGCCCTCGATTACGCCCATACGCACTTTGCAGGCCATGACCTGCAGCTGCTTTTTTTCCTGGGGTGTCATAGTATCCTCCTTGAAATATATAAATGCGGAATTTTCTATAGTCACACTAAGACGAGTATATTATACATATTGCGGGCTGCATTTGTCAAGCAAACCTGTCTGAAAATAAGCCCTGTCCCTGCCTTTTCAAAAAATCAAAAAATTTTTCGTCCCGGTGCAGCAAAATGCCCGTCTCAATCGTATTGTATATAGGATTCGACACGGGATTTTTGGGGGGGAGATCAGGCAGTGGACGCGCTGAGCTTATTTCATCGCTACCGGGATGACGTTTACCGACTGGCAGTCAACTATACCAGCAGCCCCCGGGAGGCAGAGGACGTAAGCCGGTCTGTATTTCTGAAGCTGGTGGCGCGGGAGGATCTGACGCCGGGAACGGAACGGGATTTTCTCATGCAGGCAACTGCCGACGAATGCCGCAGCCTGCTCCGCTCCGGCGGCTGGAAGCGCACCGTGAAGGCGCTTTTCTTCGCCCCGAGGACGGGCACGCCCCGGCAGGACATTCTGCGTCTGCCGCCCAAGTACCGGGTGGTCATGTACCTGCGCTATTACGAGGACTTTACCACCGGGGAAATTGCCCGGCTCCTGAAAATCCCCCAGAGCACCGCAGCCGCCAGACTCTCCCGCGGGCGGGGACTGCTGGAACGGCAGCTGAGAAAGGGTGCGGCGTGAATAAACAAGTGATTGATGTCTACAATGAGATGGCCATGCCCGCAGACTGCGCCCGGCGCATCGAGGGAGAAATGAGCCGTGCCATCCGTCAGAAGAAAGGTGAAACCAAATTTATGAAGAACGAAAAGAATGGTCAAAAACAAAGCTGGGGCTTTGCGGTCGTGCTGGTATGTCTGGTACTGGTGCTGTCCGTGGGCGGAGGGTTTCTCTTCCTGAACGTCTCCGGGTCGAAGGATGCGCCCGCCGCGCCGGCGGGAACTGAGCAGCTTACCCGGCCCAGCGTCTCAACGGAGGCCTCGGCGGCAAGTACAGAAGCGGATTCCTTTGCCCTGAGCGAAACCGGCAAGGCTTTTCTGGAAAAGATGTGTTATTTCCTGCCGGACTGGTCGGACGACGCTTCCCTGAACGACGAATTCTGGCGGAATTTCCTGTTCTCCTCTTTCACCTGTCCGGACATGGTGGACGGTGAAACGGCAATGACCATCTGCGGTGAACAGGAACTGGTCACCACCTCCTGGGGACAGGCAGTGAAGGTCAGCCGGGAGAACAGCGTAGTTCCTTACGTCCGCCTTGCTCTTGGTCTGGAAATGCCCTCCTATGCTCCCGCCATTCAGGACGTGAGCGCCGGACAGACCCTGTTCTATTTTGAAGACGGCTATTACTATATCGGCCTTTCCGACTTTGGCGACGTGGGCTACTCCTTCCGCGGCTGCTACCCGGATTCCGTCAACGGCGCTACTGTCATTTTCGATGTCTACAGCGGCACCCCGGATGACACCATCGGCACCATCTGCTTTACCCTTGTCCCGGCGGACAACGAAAACGGCTTTACCATTGCCGCGAAAAGCTCCGATTTTGGCGGATGATCCGCATTTTTGACCATTTATGATGCTCCCCTTGCCTCTCTCTTTGGGAGAGGTGGCCGAGCGAAGCGAGGACGGAGAGGGGAAGCAAGGGTGCAAGACCCTCTCCGTCACCTGCGGTGACAGCTCTCCCAAAGGGAGAGCCAAGGGGTTGTACCCCTCCCCCGTCAAATATACGAAAAATGGAGCGTATCTGCACCGATACGCTCCATTCACTATTTTACGATTACCCATCAAACCGGCAAGGGAGGTTTCTTAATCTAACGTTCAATTGACAACCTTCTCATTGCCCTGTATAATAAACGGTATATGGAAAATCCGAGGTGTGCATATGAAAGGAAGCAAGATTTTATCTGCCGTGTTCGGCGTTCTGGGCATTCTGCTGATGGTGGCGACGGCAGCGGTGAGCATCGCGTCGCGGAACGCCCAGCCGAGGATGCTGGAGTCTCCCGAAGCCGCCTCGGCGCAGGCACAGCGCATGATGGACGCTCTGTGCGCCGGCGACTATGCCACCGCCCAGAGCTGCATTTACGGTCAGCCGGATCTGGGTGCGGGAGAGCCGGAGGATGCTGTGAGCAAGCTGCTCTGGGACGCCTTCACGGACAGCCTTTCCTACGAATTTACCGGGCTGTGCCGGATCACAGACACGGGATTTGCCCGGGACGCGACGGTCACCTGTCTGGATGTGTCCGGCGTGACGGCGGCAGTTCCCCAGCGGGCAAAAGCGCTGCTGGAGGCAAAGGCCGCGGCGGCAGAGGACAAAACGGAAATTTACAACGAGGATAACAGCTACCGAAACGAGTTGGTAGATCAGGCGCTGAACGACGCGGTAACGCAGGCGCTGAGTGAGGACGCCCAGACCGTCACCCGTGATGTGACGCTGGGTCTCATCTATCAGGACGGCGCATGGTGGGTGGTGCCGGATCAGGCGCTGCTGCAAATCATCTCCGGCGTGGCGTAAGGAGGACGGACATGGCATATCAACCGAAATTTGCCCGGAAAAACCACCGGGTCAGTCCGTTTTTCGTCCTTCTGGGGGTCATCGTGGTGCCGATTTCTCTGGCTCTGACGGCCGTTCTGCTGGGAAAGATGGCACAGTCCCTCAGCCGTCCCAAAGCTGCGGCGCAGACTGCGCCCGCGGACATGGCGATCATGGAGCAGTTTGACGGCTTTGTTTCCGCCAAAATGGACGCCGCCCGGGATACGCTTACCGCCGCGCAAACGCCGGAGAACGTTCCCGAAACCACCGTCCCCGTGAGGGAAAAGGTCATCATCGAGATTCCGGACGACGCGCAGGTCGCCCCGGAGCCGAACCCGGACTGCTACGGCCAGACCGACGACCCGGCCTCCCTGCAATGGCTTCTGGACGAAGCTGCCTTTCTTCTGGACGGGCAGGAGCTGTATTTCAGCACCGACGTGGAGCTGTTTGAGGGCAGTCTTGTCAACTATTATCTGGACGACACCATATTCGCCATCACATGGAAAGAGGTACACGACGGTTCCGTGTACACCTTCTCCGAGGTGAAGGTCAACCATCCGTCCCAGTTCCGGCGGCATCTGGCCGGCGGCGAATACGGTTCGGCGACCCAGTTCTACACCTCGGAAATGGCGGAAAGCGTCAACGCGGTGGGGGCTTCCCCCGGTGATTTCTACAATTTCCGCAACTTTGGCATCATCGTCTATCAGGGGCAGGTGCGGAAGGTGGAAGGTACCTACGCCGAGACCTGCTATATCGACCGCAACGGCGACCTCCGCTTCACCTACGGCGGCGACATTACGACCACGGCGGCCGCCAAGGAATACGTGGCGGAGAACGACATCTGGTTCAGCCTTGGCTTCGGCCCGGTACTCATTGACAATTACGAGATGATCGACCACACATGGTACGGCGTGGGCGAAATCACGGAAGGGTACGCCCGTGCGGCGCTGTGCCAGATGGGCGAGCTCCACTATATCGTCGCCACGGCGAACACGGAAGGCCCCTGGCAGGACATCCCCACCGTCAAGACTTTTGCCAAAAACATCGCCGCCACCGGCTGCCGCATGGCCTACTGCCTGGACGGCGGGCAGACCGCCGCCATCGTGATGGGCGACCAGCTCATCAACCGCCCGGTCTACGGCCAGCAGCGGAAGATCAGCGACATCATCTACTTCGCCACGGCGATGCCGGAAGGAGGCTGACGGTATGGAAAAAATCGCGTTTATTTCCGGGGAGACCATCTATTACTGGAGTTCCATCGTGCTGACTCTGGCGACGCTGACCGCCATCTGCTTTTTCTGGTCGCTGTATCTGGGAAAAGGCGGCAATGGAATCGCCGCTTTCAGCGTGGTTCCGCTGGCCATCGCGCTGTCCCTTCTGCTTGGGCGGCTGGTTCACTGGTACTGCCGCACCAGCAGCTACGACAGCTTTGAAGCCGCCATGAAGCCCTTCTCCCCCGGCGGATATGCCCTGCTGGGCGTCTTCGCCGGATGTGTACTGGCGGCAGTTGTTATTCGCCTGCTGCATTTTGACCGGAATCTGCCCCAGATACTGGACTGCATGGCCGTGGCCGGGTGCGCCGGTATCGCCGTGGGGCGGCTTGCCTGCTTCTTCAATTCCACTGACCGGGGGCAGATCATTACTTCCACTCAGTCGCTTCCTTGGGTCTATCCCGTGACCAACGCCGTTTCCGGCGCTACGGAGTACCGTCTGGCGACGTTCATTTTGCAGGCCATGGCGGCTCTGGTGCTGTTTTTGATTTTGCTTTCGTTCTACCTGCCCAAAAAGCAGCGGAAGGATGGGGACACGGCACTGATTTTCCTGCTGCTTTACGGCGTGTCCCAGATCGTGCTGGACAGTACCCGGTATGACAAGCTGTTTTTCCGGAGCAATGGCTTCGTCAGCGTGGTGCAGGTGCTGGGGGCGCTGGGACTGCTGCTGGTGATTGTGGTATTCTCCGCTCGGATGGTAAAAGCCCGGGGCTTCCGATTCTGGAATGTGCTGGTGTGGCTGGGGATCGCCGCCTGCATTGGCGGCGCGGGCTTTATGGAATATTACGTCCAGCGTCACGGCGATTTGGCAGCCTTTTCCTACAGCATCATGAGCGCCTGCCTGCTGGCAGCGGCGGTGCTGGTTCTCCTGCTGCGCAAGCTGGCGCAGCCCGTCCGGCGCAGACGATAATTGGATTCCTGACGCAAAACCCTCCGTATGCACGAACTGTCATACGGAGGGTTTTGCAGTATTATGTCGGGGCGCTTTATTCCGGCTTCTCCCGGGCGATCTTCTCTCTTGTCCAGTCGTTGACCTCTGCCTTGAGCTGCTGCATATAGGGGGAAAACTGTACGTTTTCTTCGCCGTAGGTCATCTGCAAGTCATACTCAAGGGGCAGCCATGTGGAAATATCCGATTCATTGTGCTGGATCACCGCTTCCATTTTGTCCAGCGCCTTGTAGATTTTCGCTTCCTGTGTCTCCATGGCGTTCATCTCGGTGAGCAGCGCCGCCCATTCCTCCCGGGCGTCCTCCGGGAGGGTGTTCACCCAATTCAGCAGAATGTCGTCCTCTTTCCGGGTATCGGCGTTGGTTTTCTCAAAGGTCGGGATGTCCCCCGTGAAGGCTTCTCCCATGTCGTGGATCAGGCACATGCGAATCACCTTGTCCATGTCCGCCTCCGGGAACTCCTTCGTCAGAAGCATCGCCATCAGGGATATCCGCCAGCTGTGCTCCGCCACGCTCTCCCGGCGGCCGGAGGAGGTATAGCAGTGCCGTGTGTTGCATTTCAGCTTCTCCGCCACGGACAGAATTTCCAGCAGTTCTTTGGGCTTCATTTTGATTCCTCTCAGTAAAATCAGGGCGCGCAGAAATGCACGCCCTGTTGATCATATCAGGAAAGTAAGAGCTTGTCGTCGGCTTCGTCGGAGCCGGAGGCTCTGCTGAACAGATTCAGCAGCTGCTCCACCGTCAGATTCTTCTTTTCCTCTCCGGAAACGTCCACCACAACATGCCCCTCGTACATCATGATCAGGCGGTTGCCATAGGAAATGGCGTCGCGCATATTGTGGGTAATCATCATGGTGGTCAGGTGGTTCTTCTCTACGATCCGCTGGGTCGCCTCCAGCACCTTGGCCGCAGTCTTGGGGTCAAGCGCCGCGGTGTGCTCGTCCAGAAGCAGCAGCTTCGGCTGCTGCAAAGTCGCCATCAGCAGCGTCAGCGCCTGACAGCAGACCGACCTTGGTGGTCATCCGGTCTTCCAGTCCCAGATCAAGAATCCGCAGCTGCTCCTTATAGAACTCCCGGTCCGCCTTGGTGATGCCGGGCCGAAGGGTTCTGGGCTTGCCCCGGCGTGCCGCCAGCGCAAGGTTTTCCTCGATCTGCATAGTCGCGGCAGTGCCCATCATGGGGTCCTGAAACACCCGGCCGATGTACTTTGCCCGCTTATACTCCGGCAGGGCGGTCACATCCACGCCGTCAATGAGGATTTTCCCGGTGTCCACCTGAAACACTCCGGCGATGGCGTTGAGCATGGTACTCTTGCCCGCGCCGTTGCCGCCGATGACGGTGACGAAATCGCCCTCGTTCATGGTCAGATTCAGCCCGTTCAGCGCCACCTTCTGGTTCACCGTTCCGGCGTTGAAGGTCTTGCTGATATTTTTCAGCTCCAGCATCGTCATACCTCCTTCTTCTTGGGAAGCACGATGGTCTTCCAGTAGGGAACCGCCAGAAACAGCGCCACCACCAGTGCCGTCAGCAGTTTCAGGTCATTGGTGTTCAGGCCGAGCTGCAGGACGATCTGGATGACTACGTAGTAGATCACCGCGCCGATGACGACGGACACCAGCTTCAGCGCGAAATTGCGGAACACGCGTCCCAGCAGCACCTCGCCGATGATGACGGCGGCAAGGCCGATGACGATGGCGCCCCGTCCCATGTTCACATCCACCGCGCCCTGATACTGGGCAAGCAGGCCGCCCGCCATGGCGACCAGACCGTTTGCCAGCATCAGACCGAAGGTGATGCCCGACTTGGTATCAATGCCCTGTGCGCGGGCCATGTTCTGGTTCGCGCCGGTCGCCCGCAGGGAGCTTCCGTACTCGGTGCCGAAGAACCAGTACAGCAGGCCGATCAGCACCGCCAGAAACAGGATCACCAGCGGAATGGGGTTATTCAGCGCCAGATCCCGGACGTAGCGCTGGGAGACCAGCAGGTCGTACTTATCCACGCCGATGGGCTGGTTGGCCTTGCCTGTCATGATCCGAAGATTGACGGAGTACAGCGCCAGCTGGGTGAGGATACCGGCCAGAATAGCAGGAATCCCGCACCGGGTGTGGAGCAGACCGGTACACAGTCCCGCCAGCACACCCGCCAGAAACGCGCACAGCAGCGCGGCCCATGGATTCCACCCGGCACGCATCAGCATGACGCACACCGCGCCGCCGGTGGCAAGGCTTCCGTCCACCGTCAGGTCGGCCACGTCCAGAATACGGTAGGTGATGTACACGCCGATTGCCATGATTCCCCAGAGCATTCCCTGAGTGATCGCGCCCGGCATGGCATTCAAAAGGGATAGGAAGAAGCTCATATCTTGATACCTCTACAATAATAAAGAAATTGCCCGGTCCGGGCGCAGAATGACGCCAAGGCAGGACAGGGTAAAAGCCCTGCCCTGCCGCTTGATTTTACGGGAAAATTACCCCATCGGCTCGTAGCCGTCGGGAATGGTGACGCCCAGCGCCTCGCAGTTGGCGGCGTTGTACATCTTGGTCACCTGAGGGGCGTACTCCACGGGCATCTGGGAGATGTCCGCCTCGCCGGTGAGGATCTTTGCCGCCATCTTGCCGGTGGCGACGCCCAGATCGTAATAGCTGATGGACAGGGTCGCGATGCCGCAGCCCTCGCAGATGCCGGCCTCACCGGCGATCACGGGAACCTTGGCCGGCAGCACCACGTTGGCAATGGCCTCGGTGTTGGAGGCAGCGGTGTTGTCAGTGGG
>OGQN01001567.1_pt1 | contig 18273 bp, 14 predicted proteins | sample 1553231 | NCBI WGS metagenome assembly OGQN01 (sample SAMEA2579950, study PRJEB22360) | human gut metagenome | biome: human gut; feature: human-associated habitat; material: faeces | place: Denmark | collected 2008/2010 | reverse complement strand
CTGCGGCTACGCCGGCTGTGCCGACTACGCAAAGGCCGTTGTTATGGACGGCGTTCCCTGCGACAAGTGTGCCCCCGGCGGCCCCAAGGCTGCTGCCGCCATTGCCAAGATCATGGGCGGCGAGGCAAGCGCTGTGGAGAAGAAGGCTGTGGTCCAGTGCCAGGGCAACTCCGAGCACTGCAAGCCCAGCTACGAGTACAAGGGCATCCAGACCTGTGCCGCTGCTGCGACCCTGTACGGCGGCCCCAAGACCTGTACCTTTGCCTGCATCGGCCTGGGCGACTGCACCAAGGTGTGTAAGTTCGATGCCATCCATATTGTGGACGGCGTGGCCAAGGTGGACAAGGACAAGTGCACCGGCTGTGGTGCCTGCGCCAACATCTGCCCCAAGCACGTCATTATGATCGACGCTGGCGGCCCCCGCAAGCCCGTGGTCATGTGCTCCAATCAGGATAAGGGTGCTGTGGCAAACAAGCTGTGCACCACTTCCTGCATTGCCTGCGGCATGTGCGAGCGCACCTGTAAGTTCGATGCCATCCACGTTGTGGACGGCGTGGCCCGTGTGGACTACGACAAGTGCAAGGGCTGCGGCATGTGCGCCCAGAAGTGCCCCAAGCACATCATCCTCTTCCCGCTGAAGGACGATCCGAATCCCCCCAAGCCCGTGGTGAAGCAGGCTCCGAAGCCCGCTGCCGCTCCTGCCGCTCCGGCAGAGCCCGCCGCAAAGGCTGAGGAGGCAAAGGCTCCCGAAGCCCCCAAGGCTGAATAAGCGGAACCCATTGTAATATGGTAAAGCGCCCCCATTGCTCCTTTGAGTGATGGGGGCGCTTTTTTGGTGGGGCACGCCCTCTCAGTCTCGCATTTGCTCGACAGCTCCCCCGAGGGGGGAGCCAACGCATCTGCAAGGGAAACGGGAGCTTTGGGCAGGCTTTTGGGCGGTAAATGCCGCTGAAGGTCGAGCCGCAATTGGCTCTCCCTTTGGGAGAGCTGGCAAAGCCGTCAGGCTTTGACTGAGAGGGCTCCGAAAACTTTTTTCAAAAAATCTCGAAAAAAAGTGAAAGGAATCTGCGTTTCATGTATTATAGAGAGTGAAACTGCGAAGATACAACACAAAACTGCGTGATATATCAATGCGGCGGGCGTGCGGATAAGTCGGACTGTTCTACTCCCAGCAATGATATTACGGCGGTTCATAACGTGCTGTATATCGCAGAATATTTTGTCTGAAAAGGGGAAGGGAAAATAAAATTTCACTATTGAAAATACTGGATATACATGCTATAATTACGATAATGATGTGTCTGGTAAAAATAACCTGCCAAGGGAAAGAAAACCGACAAAAGTTGGATATCTTTTCCTCCGGTTTTGCCAAAAATACTATGATGCAGGGAGGGCTCCACTGTGCGGAAAAATCATCACGGAAAAAAAGATAGGCTGGTGAAGCGCGTTTTTGCGCTTTGTCTGGCGCTTGCGGTCATCTGCACCTGCCTTGTGCCGGTGTTTGCAACGGAGGGTCTGATCGATCCTCAGGTTAATCAAGAGGCCTCCCGGCCCGTAGATGACGGCGAGGCATCCTATCCTGACGACGAAGTTGCCGGTTTCGGCGGGGACGAAGCTGCCGGTTTCGGCGAGGACGAAGTTGCCACCCGGCCTGTGGAAGGCGGCGAGGACAACCTCGACGGCGGCCCCAGCGTTAAGGAAACGGAGTGGGGCACCGTCATTGAGTATGGCCCCAGCTCCAGCACCGGTACCGACCCCGAACCCGAGACCCAGTGGTCCGGCGAGGACGACGTGGTGGAAAAGCCTGATGACAAAGTGGTCGTTTCCGGCGACGAGATCAAAAAGCTGCAGGATATGGTGGTCTACCGCTTCTGGCTGAAGGAGCTGAACGCCAACGACCTGCAGGACATTACTGCTCAGGCACAGATCAACAATATGACGGAGAGCGAGTATCTGGCCCGGAACGGTGAGGTTCTGTGGAACCTGTACTTTATTCAGGCTGTGCCCCGGGCAGAGACCATCGCGGATTACAGCAGCTACATCAATACCCCCTCCTCCAACCGGGACCCCAAGGGCGAACTGCGGCAGTTTGACTACTGGTACACGCTGGACGAGTTTGGCAACCGGGTGCGCCTGAACCTCACCGACCCCACCAGCAACATTCTGGACGACAAGACCACCACCGTGAACGTCTACGCCGCATGGAAGGACGGTACCGTTGGCTCCGATGAGGAAGAGGACGTGGATCACGAGGATCTGGTGGACAAGAACCCCGTGCCTGTGGATCTGACTGCCAAGGCCTCTGCTTCCTACGAGGACGAGGAAGGCAACACGAAGAGCGTCAATCTGCCGGTGGAGGTGAAAAACCTGCCCTCTGCCACTCACAGCCTCAGCGTCATCCACATGGGTGATGATGATATGGAGAGCTTCTATGAGAGCCACGAGGACAGCTTTGGGGAAATGATGCCCATTCTGGGCCTGAAGATCTCCCCCAAGAACGCCAAGGGCGAAACGGTGCAGCCTGCCAAGGGCCAGAAGGCTACCGTTACCGTCTCCGGTCTGGACAAACTGCCGGAAATGGAAGGTGCAACTGCCGACACGCTGAAAGTGCTCCACCAGACCTCTGATGGCAATGTGGAGATTCTGGATGTCCTTACTTATACCAACGGCACCCTGACCTTTGAGACCTCCAGCTTCAGCCCCTTTGTGGTTGTGCGGACGGATGGGTATGCAGTTGATACGCTGGATATCAATAGCATCACAAATGTCTCTATCAAGGACGATATTGCAAACAGTGGCCACTACGTCCTGGAAATCACTGCGGACGGCAAGGATTATGAAGGCGAGAAAGCAGGAAAGCTGCTAAAAGACAATGGTTTTACTGTGACCTGGAAGAAAGATGGTACTGTTGTTGACCGCAGTGAGAAGACAAATGGTGTTTATAGCCGTGAAGAAAATGGCGGCTGGGTTGATGTTGTCTACACAGATGGTGCGAATAAAACCTATACTGTGATTGTCACCAAAGATAATAAAAGCCTAAATGCTATTTCGACGGTTAATTATAATGACGAACTTCAGAATTATAGTTTTGAAGATGTAAAAAGTACCGGAACAAGCGCTTTAAGTGATAATAGTAACAACAATAACCCCTTAATGGCATGGAAAACAACAGCAGATGACCATAAGATTGAGGTTGGTAACACTACTTATCAAAGTAACAAAAAAGAGTATCAGTATGAAGATAACAGATGGACTCAAAAACCCTTGACGCAAACAGAATACTCATATGGGTGTTCGAGTGCCGTTTCGGGAAAACAATTTGCCGAATTAAGTGCAAATGGTGTCGGTGCGCTATACCAAGATGTTTTGACAATGCCAGGTCAGGACATGAATTGGCAGTTTTATCATAAAGCCCGTACTCGAATCAGTAGCGGAAATCAGGACAGCAATGTGATTACAACTGGTTCGGATAAGATGGCCATGGTCATTGCTCCAGTTGAATTGGTTAAAAATGTGACCACTCACGAACAGTTACAGACGCTCTTGAACAAGTGCATAGTAAAAAACGGTTCTAACACAGTTCTTGGCGATGGCACTATGGGCGAGAAGGGAAAATCGTACACAGTCTATGTGTGTGAGAGTACCTCTAACATTCAGGATAAGTCGGGAAACCGTCCCACTTGGTATGGCAGTAGTTATGTGAAGTATTCGACATCAAGTTGGCGGAAAAACGAGGGTACGTATACTGTTCCAAAAGGGCAATACCTGACACGCTTCTTCTTTGCAGCAATTGATACTGCTAGTAGTGGCTTTGGACATAGTGTAGGCAATCTGCTGGATGATGTCTGGTTTAGCCAGAACGTTGCACCGCCAACTTCCGGCACAGGCCGTGTTACTGTTACTAAGAAGTTCTATGGTTTGACAGAGGCGGAAGCTAGGACATTAGGGAATAGCGGCTTCATTTCTTATGACCGAAGTGTGGCTCATCATGGTATTGCTGACCAGGCGCTGACAGCGGTTGATTTTAGTCGTGATATTTGGACGAACGGCTATGATGATGAGAATGGACCTTATGTTTCTGTAAGCCATGTGTTCGATGAAGCTGTTGAAGCAAATACGGATTACACATATTATTTCGCAGAAGATGTCAGTAGGGCTGATGTTAATGGTTACAGGCGGACAAATACCCTTGTAGACGGTGTCGAAGGGACAACTGGTAGTGTGACCATGAATAAGGAACACAGCAACCAGTCTATAACCTTCTCCAACTTCTACGAGAAGAATACCGCTGATGTTACCCTTACCAAGCATGTCACCGGCCTGATGGGTGATACCCACAAGGACTTTGCTTTCAGCATTACCGGGCTGAATAACAGCGGCGCGATGCTTGAGAATGGCAATTTGTCCAACTTCACCCTGACGCACAACGGTAGCGTTACCCTGAAAAATGTGCCCATGGATACCGTATTTGCTGTGGTGGAGACGCTGGGCGCAGACAGTGGGTATGAGACCAAGGCCACCGGCCATGATACCCCTGTTACCGATGCAACACGTACCTTCTACTACAAGCTGGTGCTGGAAAATGGTGAGCAGAAGCTGATGGCCTGCGATGCAAATGGTAACGAAGCAAAGGAACAGGAAGGGCTGGCAATTACCGTGACCAACCACTGTACCCTGCAACCTGACCTTGGTGTCCTCCTCGACACCCTGCCTTACATCGTCATCCTTGCTGTGGTGGCTGGCGGCGTGGCCCTGTTGATGCTGCGCAAGCGCCGTAAGGAAGATGACTAAAGGGGGCTGACCGCATGGCGAAGAAGAAAGCGCCCCAGCGGCTGGCCGGTGCAGAGGAAAGCTGTATCAGCCCGGAGCAGGAAGCGATCATCCAGTGGTTCCGGACGGTGAAATTCCGCAAGAACCTGCTGGGCGGCGTGGACGAAGCGGCAATGTGGAAGAAGCTGGAAGAGCTTTACGCCCTGTACGAAGCCGCCATCCGCGCCGAGCGCACAAGGTACAATGTGCTCTTGGAGCAGCAGACCGGCAGCCTGCCCTTGGATACCACCAAAGTTGACAGTTTTGCCAAGGGCTCCCCTATTAGGGCAACAACGACGACCGCCGCCAGTGGCGGAAACAGGGAGGAGTTGTTGGGGCAGCGGCCAGCAGGATGCGAGTGCAAAACTTTGCACGAAGCGGACGCTGGGAGCCGCAACCCGGACGCTGGCACGGCGACAGCCGTGACTGAGAGGTTTAATCCGGAATCTGACAGCTCTGACCCCCAAAAGGAGGCGCATTCCGATGCACCCGCTGGACAATGAAGCCCTGAAACTGGGGGCAAAGGCGGTGCGCCGCCGCAGGCTGGACGCTGAGAACCGGCAGGATTTTATCAGCCTGCTGGGCCGCGTTGTGGTGATCCTGCTGTGCGCGTGGGTGCTGTTCACGCAGGTGTTCCTGCTCACGCAGGCCAAGGGCAGCAGCATGTTCCCCGCGGTAAAGGATGGCGACCTGCTCATCTGCTACCGCCTGCAAAAAACCTACGCAAAAAACGACGTTGTGGTCTACACCCAGGGCGGCAAGCTCCGGGTGGGCCGCATCCTTGGGCGCGAGGGCGACCTTGTGGCTCTGGACGACAGCGGCACCCTTGTGGTGAACGGCGCGGTGCAGAGCGGCGAGATCCTCTACCCCACCTACGCAAAAGACGCGCTGGAGTACCCCTACACGGTGCCGGAGGGCTGCTTTTTTGTGCTGGGCGATTACCGCACACAATCCGAGGACAGCCGGGACTTTGGCCCGGTTCCGCTGGAGGATGTGCAAGCAAAAGTAATTACACTACTGCGGCGACGCAGTTTGTAATACCACGGAAGCCGGAAGAAGCTGCCGGCATCCTGCCTGTGAACCGCGGAGTTTGGGCCGTGGCACAGGAGTACGAACTATTTCTTACTAGGGAGGAATAACAATGAAACTGAAGAAATTCTTCGCGGGCGTTCTGGTTGCTGCCATGATGCTCACCGTCGGCGCAACCGCAGCGTTTGCGACGACTGGTGTTGATGCTACCTATCCCGGCACGGCTGGCGAATACAATGCAAATATGTTTGTGCCGGTTAATGGTAAGGCTGAAATTGATTTAACCAAGATTCTGACGGTTGCTAATGGTACTGCGCCCGATAGCATGAAGTTTAACTTTAATGTTTATGAGGGTACGGCAACTACCGGTACAGCACTGGATACTAAATCGGTGGAATTTAACGCGGGTAATTATACTTCTAACGGTGGCAAAACAAATAAAGGTGTCTATACTGGCACCTTTAAGCTGGATGTTGCGAAGCTGACTGAAGGCAAGCCTGTTGGTAGGTATACTTTTACCATCGTTGAGAGCATGGACAAGGTATACCAGTCTGTGATTGCTGAGCGTGGTACTGTGACGATGGTTATCAGCAAGGTCAACGCAAAGGAAGTTGATGCCACTGCTACTGCTGAGTTTGGCTATTTTGTTGCTCTGAAGGATTCCGAAGGCAATAAGATTCTGGCAACCGAAGCGTTTAAGAATAAGTACGGTGATGGCAATATTCAGAATTTGAAACTGAGCAAGACTGTTCACGGTGCTCTCGGCAATTTGAGCAAGGACTTCACCTTTAAGATTAAGTTTACTAAGGCAGATGCCCTGCAGAACAATACTGATACTGGTCTGTATAAGGGACCTCAGGTTGCAGAATTGAGCAACACTGCAACCCTTAAGGATGGCACTACTGCAATCTCTCAGAATGCATATCTGGAACTGGATAAGGAATATACTGTTACTCTGCGTCACAATGATTCTCTGAAACTTTCCAACCTGCCTGCTGGTATTAAGTATGAAATTTACGAGGATGGTTCTCAGGTAGAAGCTGGTGCTGTTGTTGTTACTGTTGACAATGTGAAGTACACAGTTACTGTTACTGATACTGCATTTGATACCACTGAGACTACTAAGATCAAGGGTACTGTTAATAATACTGACGTGACTGCAGCCTTCCAGAACACCAATCCTGATTCCCCCGACATGGGCGTTGTGCTGGACAATGCACCTTACATTGCAATGCTGGCCATCGTTGCCATTGGCGGTGTGGCCCTGATGCTGAACAAGCGCCGCCGCGACGAGGAGTAATTGCTCGCGTCCACGCCCTCTCCGTCAGTGCTGCGCACTGCCACCTCTCCCAAGGGGAGAGGCAAAAGTGGCTCGACCGAATGCAGCAGCTGACCGTTTAGATGCGTAGGCTCTCCCTTTGGGAGAGCTGGCGCGCAGCGCCTGAGAGGGCGTATCCATCCGAAAACCAATCAATTAGAATGCTTAACCGGAGGTGGGCTGTATCAACTGGCAGAGAAAAGCGTTGAGGGCAGCCGACTTTCTGGTGAGCGCGGTGGTCGTGCTGTTCCTGGTGGTCGCCGGGGCGTATTCAGCCTATGCCCTGTGGGACAACTCGCAGGTGTACGCCGCCGCAGACAATGTTCAGGCAGAGCTTTTGCAGTTCAAGCCCAAGGCGGGCGCGGATAACGGCGCAAGCTTTGAGGAGCTGCTGGGCATCAACCCGGATGTCTGCGCGTGGGTCACACTGGACAACACCGCCATCGACTACCCTGTGGTACAGGGCGAGGACAACTTTACCTATGTGAACACCGATGTCTACGGTGATTTCTCGCTGGCAGGCAGCATCTTTCTGGATGTGAACTGCGACAAGAACTTCACCGACCCTTACTCTCTGCTGTATGGTCACCACATGGAAGAGAGCAAGATGTTCGGTGATCTGGATCTCTACAAGGACGCAGAGTTCTTTGCAGAGAACACCACCGGTGAGCTGATCCTGCCCGACCGCACCTATGATCTTCAAACCTTTGCATGTCTGCTGGTTCCAGCGTCTGAGAATGCAATCTTCGATCCGCAGCGCTGGGACAGCGACCTGCAGGGGTTGTACACCTTTGCGCAGGAGAACGCCCTGAACCTGAACACCGAAACGCTGGCCGCCATGAAAGCGGCGGGCGATGACGCTCAGGTGCTGGCGCTGTCCACCTGTTCAACGGAGTTTACCGATGCACGCACCATTCTTCTGGCGTGGATGATCCCGTCCGCGTCGGATTCATAAAGGAGAGGATGAAATGAGGTTCCGTAAAATCGCGGCAGCACTCCTGACGCTTGCGTTGGGGTTCTGCCTGTGTCAGCCGGCGGCATTTGCGGCCACCGCGGCTGACCAGCATACACAGCTGCAGGAGCTTCCGGTTTCCATTCAGTCCACGGGGGAAACACCTCTCCCAAAGGAAACACTGACTGTGGAACTTGAGGCTGTGGACAATGCGCCCCTGCCCCAGGTGACCACTCTGGAGATCACCGACGGCGAGACCGGCAGCTTTGGCCCCATCAGCTATACCAAGCCCGGCTATTACGTTTACACCGTGCGCCAGCGCGCCGGTGTCAACACCCGCGGCACCTACGATGAAACCGTGTACTATCTGCGCGTTTCCGTGGTGTGGGACAACGACAAGCTGGTGGCCCGGATGGCCGTGCACACACAGGCCGACCTGATGGACGAAAAGGTGAGCAGCATCACCTTCAACAACAGCTACAAGGCCATCGAGACCCCGTACTACCCGGACCCGTATGACCCTGATCCCGTCACCCCGCCCACCCCTTCCACGCCGGAGAACCCGGCCCCGGCAGATGCCCGCCCGACCGTGACTGAAACCACCACCCCTAGTGCACCGGAGCCCACCGCCCCGGCCAGCGTGGTGGCGGATGCCCGCCCGGCCGAAGGCCCCAAACTGATCCAGACCGGTCAGCTGAACTGGCCCATCCCTGTTCTGACGGCAAGCGGTCTGGTGCTGGTGGCCGTGGGAGCCTACCTGATGGAGCGCAGCAAGAAACGTGAAAAGAATGCGTAAAGTATCCCCCGGGCTTATCTGCATCGTGCTGGGTGTGGTGCTTCTGCTGGCGGCTGGCGGCCTGTACGCCTACAACCGCTACGAGGATGCTCACGCCGGTGCCGAGGCCCAGACCGTGGTGGCCGACCTTCAGCAGAAGGTAGAGACCCCGGAACCGGAGGCAGAGAGCGGCCCCCTGGACCCCGAGCTCCCGGTGGTGGAGATCGACGGCAACGAATATGTGGGTGAGATCTCCATTCCCGCCATCGGCGTTGATCTGCCAGTGATGAGCGAGTGGAGCTACCCCCGCCTGAAAATTGCCCCCTGCCGCCAGTTCGGCTCTTCCCGCACCGATGATCTGGTCATTGCGGCGCACAACTACGAGAGCCATTTCGGCAAGCTGACCTCCCTCACAGCGGGGGACAGCGTTACCTTCACCGATATGGACGGCATCGTGAATGAGTACGTCGTGAACAAGGTCGAAGTGCTTGACCCCCACAGTGTGGAGGAAGTGGAACACAGCGGCTACGCCCTGGTGCTGTACACCTGCACCTATGGCGGCAAGACCCGTGTCACCGTCTTCTGTGATCGTGCATCGTAAAAATCAAGGCTGAAAAACAAAAAGAAGCCCCGACATTCGTCGGGGCTTCTTTTTTACTATGTGGGAACTCCCTCCGTCATTGCTGACGCAATGCCACCTCCCTCTCAGAGAGAGGCTTTTCGCTGCCGTAAGGCTCCCTCCTAGAGGGAGCTGTCGCCGGAGGCGACTGAGGGAGTTACTGTTTTTTCCACCGCCGCATCACGCCCATACCAAGCGCATAAGGGCCGGTGTGCACGGCAATGGTGCAGCCGATCTGCAGCAGGACCACATTGCACTCGCAGGTGGGGTACTTGGCGCGCAGGGCGGCGCGGGTCTGCATCCAGAGCCGCTTGCCCTCGTCGGCATCGTAGCCGTAGCCCACCGTGATGCAGTAGTCATCGGGTGTGCCGTTGTGTTCGGCCAGATAGGTCATCAGCAGGTCGAGGGCCTTCTCAAAGCTCTTCTGGCGGCCGCGGGCCACGCCAGCGGAGAAGATCTCGCCCTCCTTGAACAGGATCATGGGCTTGATGCCCAGAATGTTGGCGGCACGGCCCGTGACTTTGCCGATGCGCCCGCCCTTGATGAGGTAGTCCAAATTGCCCACCGTGAAGAAGATCTGGTTGGTGATCTTTTCCGCTTCCAGCCAGGTCACAGCTTCGTCCAGCGTACAGCCTGCATCCCGCATGGCCACCGCGTTTTCCACCACGATGGATTCGGTCACGGTGGCGGCGGTGCTGTCAATGACCTCGATCTTAGCATCGGGGAAATCCTCCAGCACCAGCTCCCGGGCGTTGCGGGCACTGCCCACGCAGCCGCTCATCTTGCTGGTAAAGCAGATGCAGAGCACCGGGCGGCCCGCCTCGGCATGGGCCCGGAAGGCGGTTTCAAAATCCTCCAGAGAAGGCAGGCTGGTCTTGGGGTAGGCCGCGGGGTTATCTACCATGAACTGGTAGAAATCGCGCACGGCAATCTCCTTGCCCTCCTTGCGGTAGTGCTCACCGTCCAGCGAGACATAGAAGGGGATGATCTCAATATTCAGTGTTGCGGCCGTCTCAGGGGTCAGGTCGCAGGCGCTGTCCGTGATGATATCAAACATAGTCACGCTTCCTTTTCAATGCGGCGGGTTCTGTGGCGCGGATCAGACGTTGTGGTGGATGTAGGCCTCACGCTCGGCACCCACGGAGATGTAGGTGATCTTGCAGCCAATAGCCTTTTCCAGATACTCAACGTAATCGCGGGCTTCCTGGGGCAGATCCTCCCACTTGCGGGCGGCAGTGATATCGCAGTGCCAGCCGGGCAGATACTCCACCACGGGCTGTGCGGTGTCCAGAGCCATGCCCATGGGGAAGCGCTTGGTGATGGTGCCGTCGGTCAGCTTGTAGCCAGTGACCATGGGGATCTTCTCCATGTAGTCCAGCACGTCCAGCAGGGTCAGGGCAACCTCATCGCAGCCCTGGCAGAACACGCCGTAGTGGCTTGCCACCAGGTCGATGGGGCCAACGCGGCGGGGACGGCCGGTGGCTGCACCGTACTCGTGGCCAGCCTCGCGCAGGGCGTGCTTCTCTTCCTCGGTCATGGCCAGCTCAGTGACAAAGGGGCCGTCGCCCACGCAGGAGGAGTAAGCCTTCATCACGCCGATGCTGTTGGTCAGCTTATGGCCCGGGATGCCTGCGCCGATGGGTGCGTAAGCGCCGATGACGTTGGAGGAGGTGGTGTAGGGGTAGATGCCGAAGTCGATGTCGCGCAGAGCGCCCAGCTGGGCCTCGAACAGCACCTTCTTGCCGGCGGCATCTGCGTCAGCCAGATACTGGCCCACGTCGCAGATGTAATCCTTGAAGATGGCGGCATACTTCTCCAACCATGCCCACATCTCGTCCACGCTGATGGGGGCGGAGTGGTAGCTGCCCTCCATCACCAGGTTCTTGGAATCCACCATGGTCACCAGGCGCTTCTTCACGCTGTCGTCCAGGTGGAGCAGGTCGCCCATGCGCAGGGTCTTCTTCATGTACTTGTCACCGTAAGTGTAGGCGATGCCGCGCTTGGTGGAGCCGAACTGTGCGCCGGTCTTGGCCAGGCGGGCCTCTTCCAGGCCGTCCTGATCGACATGGTAGGGCATGGTGATGGTGGCCCGGTCGGAGATCTTCAGGTTATCGGGGGTGATGGTGATGCCCTGCTCCCGCAGCTTGTTGATCTCGCCGTCCAGATGGTGCGGGTCGATGACCATACCGTTGCCCATCACGCAGACAACGTTGGGGCGCAGGATGCCGGAGGGCAGCAGGTTCAGCACGAACTTGCCGCGCTCGTTCTTCACGGTGTGGCCTGCGTTGTTGCCGCCCTGATACCGTGCAACGATGTCATACTCCTGGCTGATCAGATCGACCATGCGGCCCTTGCCCTCATCGCCCCAGTTGATACCCGTAATTGCAGTAAGCATAATAAATGACCTCTTTATCATTTTTTCAAAAGACAGCCTTTTCCGTGCACCTTGCCCGGGATACGCCACCTTGGGAATCTGTACCGCCCGCGGAAATGTCCGCAACAATACAACTATAGTATAGCACGAAACGCGGAACAAAAAAAGAGGGAAGAAATACTTTTCTCTCAATTATCCGCCAGGCGCTCCTCTTCGTGATGCTGCTTTAGTTCTTCTTCCCCGGCTTGTGCACAGTGCCATCCGGCTCTTTGATCGAGGTGTTGTTCAGCTGGGCGCGCAGGCTGGCCTTTACGTCCGCAACATACTCCTGCCGCAGGGCCTGCTGCTCTGCCTTTTCGGCATCGGTCAGGCCGGTGGTCTTGCTCTTTTTTGCCAGCTCGTTGATACGGGCGATCTTCTCGTTTGTCATCGCAGTTCTCCTATTAGATAAAATGTGATATAATATGACCGGGATGCCCCTTCCGGCAGCTGCGGCTCTTTTGGCGAGGCAGCAGGAGGGAGCTATTTGAATCAAAGCAAGTATAACAAAGGATGAAACCGATGTCAAAACAGTTGAATTTTGCACAGCAGATGGACGAAGTGTTGAAAACGCTGGGGCCGCAGCGGCCAAAGCTGCTGCTCCATGCCTGCTGCGGGCCCTGTTCCAGCGCCGTGCTGGAAAAGCTGTGCCGGTATTTTGAGATCACGGTGCTTTACTATAACCCCAACACCTGGCCTGCAGAAGAATACTACCGCCGGGGCGAGGAGCTGAAAAAGTTCGTGGCGCAGGCGCACCCGCTGGGGGTCACGGTCATCGAGGACCACTACGACCCGCAGGAGTTCTACACGGCTGTGCAGGGGCTGGAAAACGAGCCGGAGCGGGGCGGGCGGTGCACCGTCTGCTACCGTTTGCGGATGCGCCGGGCGGCACAGTACGCAAAGGAGCACGGCTTTGATTGGTTCACCACAACGCTCTCCATCAGCCCCCACAAGGATGCTGCCCGCATCAATCAAATCGGGCAGGAGCTTGAAGCCGAATTCGGCATCAGGCACCTGCCCTCGGATTTCAAAAAGCAGAACGGCTACCTGCGCTCCCTCCAGCTTTCGGAGGAGTACGGGCTTTACCGTCAGGATTACTGTGGGTGTGAGTTCAGCGCAAAGGCGAGGGGGTGAACCGCTCAGCTGCTTGCCTCTCCTGCCAGGAGAGGTGGCATTGCGATGCAATGACGGAGAGGTTTATTCCTCCCGCATTCTGGACACCAGAATTGCAAAGACGATCAGCCCCACGCAGGGCACGATGTTGGTTGCCATACCAACAGCAAGACCGGCGCTTTCAGCTACCTTGCCGATGACCCAGGGCATCAGGATCGCGCCGCTGGATGCCACCGGCAGCATGATGCCCATGCTGGTTACGGTGGTCATTTTACCGGCGCTGGCCACGGCGGTGGGGTTCATACCGGCCATGGAGAAGGCAAAGGCGAACAGCAGCAGGATGGCAGGCAGCTGGCTGTGGGTCTGCATCATGGCAAAGTAGAAGGCAGTGCAGAAAACCGCCATAAATACCATGGCCTTGCGGGGCTGTTTGAGCGGGAACACAAAGGCGATGAGCAGGCGGCCGATCAGGGTGGCACCCCACATCACGGTGACGGTATAGGCCGCCAGCGTGCCTGCAATGATGCCGCTGTCCTTGAAGTAGGTGACCATCCAGCCCACAACGCTCTGCTCGGCGGCGTTCTGGCAGAACAGCAGGCCGGTAAGCAGCCAGAAGCGGGAGGAGCGCAAAAAGCTCCAATCGGTGACAGCTTCTTTGGCCTTGGCGCGGCCTGCCATGGGGGTGAATAGGTATACCAGCCAGAGCACCAGACCCAGCGCTGCCAGCGCCAGCACAGCCAGCGTGGTGCTGACCCTGGCCGCGGCAGAGATCAGAAAGGGGCAGAGCAGGGCACCGCAGGCGTAGCAGGCGTGCATGGTGTTCATGCCCCGGGTGCGGTCTGCAGAGTTGCCGCTGACAAGAATGGTGCAGGTGTTCAGGACACTGCCCTTGGCAATGCCTACAATGAAGAAGGCCAGCGCCAGCAGAATGGGCAGGCCGGTCAGGCCCATCAGGCCGTAGCCCACCGCATAGCCGATGGTCAGCAGCAGGACGCTGGGCTTCATGCCCATTTTTCCCACCAGCGCACCGGCCAGCAGGCCCGCCAGCAGGTTGCCGATGCTCAGCAGGCTGAGCAGGGTGCCGGTCATGCCGTAGGCAAAGCCGTATTCTTCCTGCAGCAGGCTGACCACCACACCGCTGGAAATGGTGCAGATGCCGCTGAAAAAGAAGGTGACGAAGCCCGCGTTCCGCAGGCGGGTGTTCCGTTGTTCCATGGGATTCTCCTTGCAGTATTCGGGGGCGCAGTGCCCGTGGTTGCTTTTATTAAAGCATATTCTGGTCAGAAAGCAAGGACTGTTGAGCCAGCAGAAGCAAAATCAGCGCCCAGTGGAAGCGCCCCGCCGTTCGTTCGGTGGGGCGCTTCTGTATTTTATTTTGCGTCTCCTATTGACAATGATCGAATCGTGCGTTATGATATTGTACGGCATCAAACAGTTTTAAAGGAAACAATCCTGTCACAAACAATTCAAAAGGGAAACCATTATGCACGATGAAAGCAACAAACAGCCCTGCTGCATTCCTCTATGGGAGCCGCCGCAGGTCATCCCGGCACAGGTGCGCCGGGTGAACAACCTGATCTTCCGCAAGATCAACCAGTTCCACCGGGAGAACAACGTGGACAACGTGACCCCCATGCACGACTGGATCATGAGCTACCTCTACTGGCACAAGAACGACCCCGTGTACCAGCGCGATATCGAGCGGGAGTTTTCCATCACACGCTCGACTGTGACGAACATCCTGCAGCTGATGGAGCGCAAGGGCTACATTGAGCGCCAGAGCGTGCCGCAGGATGCCCGGCTCAAGCGGCTGATCCTGACGGAAGAGGGAGGCCGCGTCCACGAAAAGACGATGCTCTCCCTGCACCAGACCGATGAGTTTGTGGCCGGATTGCTGACGGAAGAGGAAAACGCAGAGCTTCTGCGGTTATTGAACAAGCTGCGCAAGGGGCTGGAATGACCCCTGCAAATAAACTTCAGGAGGATTACAACAGATGATCAAAAAACTTGTGTCACATCTGGGCGAGTACAAGCGCGCCGCGATCCTGACACCGATCTTCTCTGCTCTGGAAGCCATCATGGATGTGCTGCTGCCCACCATCATGGCCTTTATCATTGACCAGGGCATTGAAAAGGGCGATATGAACGCCGTTGTCAAGTACGGCCTGCTCACCTTCCTGGTGGCGGCCATTGCCCTGCTGCTGGGCGTGCTGGCCGGCAGGTTTGCTGCCACGGCATCCACCGGCTTTGCAGGCAACCTGCGCGATGCGATGTATGAGAACATCCAGCATTTCTCGTTCTCCAACATCGACAAGTATTCCACGGCCGGTCTGGTCACCCGTATGACCACCGACGTGACCAACCTGCAGAACGCGTTCCAGATGATCGAGCGCATGTGCGTGCGTGCCCCCGTCCATCTGGTTTTCGCGCTGATCATGGCCTCCATGATCAGCCGTTCGCTGACTATGGTGTTCCTGGTGGCCATCGTGTTCCTGGTGGCAGTGCTGGCAGGCATTATGGTTCCCACCTTCGGCATCTTTGATAAGGTGTTCAAGAACTACGATAACCTGAACGCCTCCGTGCAGGAGAATGTCTCGGCCATCCGCGTGGTCAAGAGCTTTGTCCGGGAGCACTTTGAGAACGAGAAGTACACCAAGGCCTGCGAGAGCCTGTACAAGCAGTTCGTTCACGCCGAGAGCCGCCTGAGCTTCAACAATCCCGCCATGCTGGTCTCTGTGTACGGCTGCAACATCGCCCTGAGCTGGTTCGGCGCACATTACGTCCTGAACGGTGCGATCACCACCGGCCAGCTGAACGCCCTGTTCGGTTACATTATGAACATCCTGATGGCCCTGATGATGCTGAGCATGGCCTTTGTGATGATCGCCATGTCCGCCGCTTCTGCCCGCCGTATTGTGGAAGTGCTGGATGAGACCACCGACCTGCCCGCCCCCAAGGCACCTGTGCAGCAGGTCAGGGATGGCGGCATCGAGTTCGAGCACGTTACCTTTAAGTATAAGCACGGCTCCGGCCAGCCTGTCCTGAACGATGTCACCTTCAGCATCCGGCCGGGCGAGACGCTGGGCATCATCGGCGGCACCGGCAGTGCAAAATCCAGCCTGGTGCAGCTGATCCCCCGCCTGTATGATGCCGAGACCGGCTCTGTCAAGGTGGGCGGCGTGGACGTTAAGGATTACAGCCTGGATGTCCTCCGCCGGGAAGTCTCCATGGTGCTGCAGAAGAACGTTCTGTTCAGCGGCACCATCCTCGACAACCTGCGCTGGGGCGATGAGAACGCCAGCGAGGAAGAGTGCATCCGGGTGGCCAAGCTGGCCTGCGCCGATGAGTTCATCGAGCGCTTCCCCGACAAGTACAATACCTGGATCGAACAGGGCGGCTCCAACGTGTCCGGTGGCCAGAAGCAGCGCCTGACCATTGCCCGCGCACTGCTGCGCAAGCCCAAGGTGCTGATCCTGGACGACAGCACCAGCGCCGTGGATACTGCCACCGATGCCAAGATCCGCAAGGCCTTCCGGGAGGAGATCCCCGGCACCACCAAGATCATCATTGCACAGCGCATCTCCTCCGTGCAGGATGCAGACCGCATCCTGGTGCTGGACAACGGCCAGATCAACGGCCTGGGCACCCACGAGGAGCTGCTCAAGACAAACAAGATCTATCAGGAAGTTTACAACAGCCAGACCCAGGGCGGCGGCGATTTTGACAAGCAGGGAGGTGAGCAGTAATGGCACAGGTGAAAGAAGTAAAGGGCCCCGGCCCCCGTAGGATGGGCGGCCCCAAGCCGAAGGTCGAGAACCCGGGCAAGCTGCTCAAGCGAATCATGGATGAGGTGTTCAAGCACTATCTGCCCCACTGCATCCTTGTGCTGGTCTGCATCATCGTCAGCGCACTGGCAAATGTGCAGGCAAGCCTTTTCCTCAAGACCCTGATCGATGATTATATCGTCCCCATGACCAAGCAGGCCACGCCGGACTTCGGCCCGCTGGCAGGCGCACTGGTGCGCATCGGCTGCATCTACGCTATCGGCGTGCTGGCCGCATGGCTCAACGCCCGTATCATGGTCAACGTGACCCAGGGCACCCTGCGCAACCTGCGCGTCCAGCTTTTCACCCACATGGAAAGCCTGCCCATCCGGTATTTTGACTCCCACCCCCACGGCGACATCATGTCGGTGTACACCAACGATGTGGACACCCTGCGCCAGATGATCAGCCAGAGCATCCCCCAGCTGGTGTCCAGCGCCATCACCATCGTGTCCGTGTTCACCAGCATGTGCCTGATGAGCTGGCAGCTCACCGTTGTCACCATGCTGATGGTGGCCCTGATGCTGTTCTGCTCCAAGAAGATCACTTCCATGAGCGGCAAGTACTTTGTGGCCCAGCAGAAGGATCTGGGCAAGGTGAACGGCTACATCGAAGAGATGATGGAGGGCCAGAAGGTCGTCAAGGTGTTCACCCACGAGCAGAAGGCTCTGGATGGCTTCCGGCAGCTGAACGATAAGCTGAAGGAAAGCGCCAAGCAGGCCAACAGCTACGCAAACATCATCATGCCCGTTACCGCACAGCTGGGCAATATCAGCTATGCAGTCTGTGCTCTGGCAGGCGCAGCCATGGCCGTTGGCAATGTTGGCGGCATGACCCTGGGTACCGTGATGGCCTTCCTGAGCCTGAACAAGAGCTTCAATATGCCCATCAGCCAGGTGTCCATGCAGGCCAACAGCGTGATCATGGCACTGGCCGGTGCGGAGCGTATCTTCAAGATGATGGACGAGACCAGCGAGGCCGACGAAGGCTATGTCACCCTGGTCAACGTCAAGTATGGCAAGGATGACGAGCTGGTGGAGACCACCGAGCGCACCGGCATCTGGGCCTGGAAGCATCCCCACCACGACGGCACCACCACCTACCACAAGCTGGCGGGTGACATCACCTTTACCGATGTCGATTTTGGCTATGTGCCGGAAAAGACCGTTCTGCACGGGATCAACCTCTATGGCCGCCCGGGCCAGAAGATCGCTTTTGTCGGCTCCACTGGTGCCGGCAAAACGACCATCACCAACCTGATCAACCGCTTCTACGATATCGCAGACGGCAAGATCCGGTATGATGGCATCAACATCCGCAAGATCAAAAAGGACGATCTGCGCCGCTCTCTGGGCATCGTTCTGCAGGATACCCACCTGTTCACCGGCACGGTCATGGAGAACATCCGCTATGGCCGCCTG
>OGQN01001561.1_pt1 | contig 18354 bp, 10 predicted proteins | sample 1553231 | NCBI WGS metagenome assembly OGQN01 (sample SAMEA2579950, study PRJEB22360) | human gut metagenome | biome: human gut; feature: human-associated habitat; material: faeces | place: Denmark | collected 2008/2010 | reverse complement strand
CTGAAATATCTGTGGCTGAAAAGTGATGACAACGAGAATTTTTACAAAATAGGAAAGTCCGACAGCCAGGAAAAGACAAAAGAAGAACAGACCGGGGAACAGCAGGGGGAAAACAGCCAGCCGGAGTATGAAGATACACAGGAGTATACACCGGCTACAGATACAGCCGGAACCTTCTACTACAAAGTCCGGATCTGGAATTTAGAAGAAACAGACGAAAACGCTTACGTAGAAAGTAAGACTGTCTGTCTTCAGGTGTTGGATCCGTCCGCTGAAGACCATAGTGGATTGGATGCTACAGATGGGAAAAAGGACGGAGAGCAGAAGGATCCGGCAGCATTGGATAAAGAAGATCCGGCTGCAGATCATACATCAGGTGATACCGCAGAAAATTCGGGGAACGAAAAAGATGCGGATCCGGACGGCGAAAATTCCGGAAGTGAAGACAGTGGAAATGTGGCTGATGACGGGAAAGATTCCGGCAATGAAGCTGGTGAGAATACCGGTAACGAAGAGGACAATACCGGAGAATCTGGTGGTGAGAACATCGGAGATGAAGATCCTGCCGCTGAAGATACCGATAAAAAAGACACGGATATCGCCGAAAACGATTCCGAGAATCATCTTCCCAAACGTCAGGAAGACATCCCGGAAAGTGAAACTTACGAAACCGAAGGTTACTGGAACGTATCTCTCAGTGAGATCTTTCAGGATCCGGACGGAGATGATCTGACCTATTACGAAAAAGGAGAAAGAGATGAGGACTGGACTCCTGTAGACGGAGATTCTTACCTTTGTCACCTGGAAGAAAATCAGGAGACCTATCTTTTTACCGCAAAGGATCAGGAAGGTTACGGAGATGTTTATGCCGTAACTCTGAAAAAGAAAGACGCGGCGGAACTGGAAGTATCAGAAGCACAGAAGGCTCAGGAGAAATCCGCGGCAAAGGATACGGAAGAGGAACTTTTCTCATCCGGAGACGCAGAGGCAGCTTCTGCTTCCAATACGGCAAGTTTTAATACCATTTATAAAGAAACCGGAGAACATCTGGCATCCATGGCAGAAAAAAGCGCACCTGTAAACGGAACGCTGTGCGGCGAATGGATGGTGATCGGCCTTATGCGAAGCGGCCAGCCTGTGGACGCATCGGTTTACAGCCGTTATAAATCCAATCTTGTGGATGTGGTGAAACAGAAAAAAGGTGTACTCCATGATAAAAAATATACGGAATATTCCAGGGCAGTTCTGGCGCTTACAGCCATTGGAGAAGATGTTACCGATGTAGGAGGATACAATCTTCTGCAGCCGCTGTCCGATTTCGACCAGACAGTATGGCAGGGAGTTAACGGAACGATATGGGCTCTGATCGCCTTTGACAGCCATGATTATGAGATCCCGAAAGCAGCGGTCGGAAAAACGCAGACAACCAGGGAAAAACTGATCAACAACATTCTGTCGCAGGAAGTATCCGGCGGCGGATGGAGCATCATGGGCGGAGCAGACAGTGACGTGACAGGAATGGCACTGCAGGCTCTGGCACCATATTATAAGAGTAATTCTTCCGTAAAAGCGGCAGTAGACAGAGCGCTGAAAAAACTTTCCTCTATGCAGCTTTCGGACGGAACTTTCGGAACTATGGGACACAGCACCTCCGAGAGCTGTTCCCAGGTAGTGACCGGACTTTCGGCACTTGGTATCGACTGTGATAAGGATTCCCGCTTTATCAAAAACGGAAAGTCCCTTCTTCAGGGATTATTAAGTTACTACGACGGAAAAGAGGGATTTCTTCATGTTGCCGGAAATGGCTATGACCAGATGGCAACGGAACAGGCATACTACGCAATGACTGCATACAGCCGAATGAAAAACGGGAAAAATTCCCTTTATGATATGACCGATGTGGCGATCAAATCAGACAAGGAAAAAGCGGCAGAAGTGACGAAACTGATTGAGGCACTTCCGTCAAAGATCACCATGAGTAATTTCCAGAAAGTGATCACTGCATATGCCGCATACAATGGACTGAATTCCACACAGAAAGCGGTTATCTCCAAGACAAATAAGGATAAGCTTCTCAAAGCCTATGCGGAGGCTCAGGATGTGGAAGTGAAGTATGTGGAAGGTCTGATCTCAAAGATCGGAAAAGTAACATTGTCCAGTGAAGAAAAGATTACAGATGCAAAAACAGCCTATAATTCCCTTTCTTCCGCTCAGAAAAAGAAGGTTACAAACTATTCTGTTCTGACAGCAGCGGAGAAGGCACTGCAGCAGTTAAAAAAAGCAGCAGAACCCACACCTACCACAAAACCATCCGGCCCGTCAGGAAAACCGGGTTCCAAGGTAAACCTGGTAACACCGAAACCAACGGCAACTCCCGGGGCAGCGAATCCGTCCAAAACAAAATCTGCCGGAGGTTCCACCAAATCAGCAACTGTAGGAAGCGGCAGCAAATCCTCTTCCAAAACAGGAAGCAGCAAATCTTCCGCCAAGAAGAGCACTGCAAGTACCAAAAAAGCAAATTCCAATAAAACAGATTCCAAGACGTCTGCAGCCGAAACAAAAGCAACTGAGACAACGGCATCCAAAAAAGTTGTCAGCGAAATGAAGACGTTTTTCGACAAAAAGAGAAAAGATCCGTATCCGTCAAAGATTGATGATTATTCCGAAAAGCAGATCAAAGAACTTGGAAAAACCTGGAAAAATTATGAGAAACTTTCCGAAGGGGAAAAGAAAGCAGTTCAGGAAGAGAAAACCTATCAATCCTTCCAAAAGCTTCTTACCGCTCTTGGTGAAAAATATCATTTTGACCAGGCTACCGGAACGAATCTGGATGACAACAAGGATGAGGCATTACCGTGGTATGTCCAAATGGTGGTAAATCCAAAGATCGCAGACGAAAGCGAAGTGGAGACCATCCAGAAAGTCCTGGGCAAAAAATCCGAGGTACTTTCCCTGAATGAAATTCATTTTGTAGATACCCTTACCGGGGATGACTGGAAGCCGAAGGACATTTTGAAGGTGCAGCTTCCAATGGCAGATCTGGGCGATTATAAGAGCTGTATGATCGTACATATCACAGATAAGGGAAAAGTGGAATTCCTGAAAGGAAAGATATCAGACAGCTATATTTCCTTTGACGCGGCAGAATTTTCTTCTTACGGAATCGTAGGATTTATGGGAGATTCCGACGAGATACTTTCCGGGCAGGAAAAGAAGAAACCGGTATGGCCGTGGATCGCAGCCGGCGGAGCAGCGCTGATCCTGGTAGTGATCCTGGGCGGTGTACAGATCGCGGACAGTCGCAGAAAAAAGAAGGATAAAGGTGAAAAATAAAAATGAATGAAAAAAAAGATACTTTTTCCACCTTTCATCCGGTAATCAATTTTACCTTTTATATTGGCGCGTTTTTGCTGGGGATGATGCTGATCCATCCGGTTTTTCTGGCAGTTTCGGCAATCACAGCAGCGGCTTTTTACATTACCGTAAAAGGAAGAAAGGCGAAGAGTTTTCTGTTTGGAATGATTCCGCTTTTTCTCATGCTGTCCTTTATCAATCCTTTGTTTAACACCTACGGAGACAGGGTTCTGTTTACCTGGTGGAACGGCCGGCCCTACACGCTGGAGGCACTTGCGTACGGAACAAGCCTTGCTGCGATGGTAGTGACCATTCTTTTATGGTTTGCTTCCTACAGTTTTGTGATGACCAGCGATAAGTTCCTGTACCTGTTTGGAAAAGCAGCTCCATCGGTTTCGCTGGTGCTGACGATGATCCTGCGTCTTCTGCCTAACTACGAAAAAAAGATCGCGCAGATCGGCAATGCAAGAAAAAGCATCGGCATGTCCGCAGAGAATGGAACCACAAAAGAAAAAGCAGAGCATGGACTGACCATCGTATCCGCGATGACCTCCTGGGCTCTGGAAGGCGGCATCATCATGGCAGACAGTATGCGCAGCCGTGGGTTTGGTACCGGGAAAAGAACGACATTTTCCCTGTACCGTTTTGAAAAAAGAGATAAGATCCTGCTGGCGATCATGGCGGGTTTTCTTGCCATTGTGATCTTCTGCTGTATCATGGGCGGCAGCAGCGCGCAGTACACACCGGAATTTCTGGTGGCAATGAGCCCATATACCGTTGTAGGAGCAGTTGCCTACGGAGCGTTTCTGGCTCTTCCTACAGCAGTTAATATTACGGAGGAAATCATATGGTACATTTTGAGATCAAAGATCTGAGCTTCTATTATCCTACAGAAAAAAAGAAGCCGGCTCTTTCCCATATTAACTTAAAGATCGAGAGAGGCCAGTACGTCACAGTCTGCGGAAAAAGCGGCAGTGGCAAGACTACACTCTTAAGACATCTGAAAAGCGTACTTGCGCCTCACGGAAAAACAGAGGGCGAGATATTTTTTGAAGGAAAACCTCTGAAAGATGCGGATCTTCGGACCCAGTCGTCCAGAATTGGGTACGTTATGCAGAATCCGGATAACCAGATCGTCACAGATAAGGTGTGGCATGAGCTGGCATTTGGGCTGGAGAGTCTTGGCATGGATCAGAAGACCATCCGTCTCCGTGTAGCAGAGATGGCCAGTTATTTCGGCATCCAGGGCTGGTTCCATAAAAACGTGACAGAACTCTCCGGAGGGCAGAAACAGCTTCTGAACCTGGCTTCCATTATGGCCATGCAGCCAAGTATCCTGATCCTGGATGAGCCCACCAGTCAGCTGGATCCCATTGCGGCTACGGATTTTCTGAATACAGTGCGAAAGATCAACCGGGAGCTGCGGACAACGATCATCATTACAGAGCACAGACTGGAAGACATTTTTTATGCATCCGATAAAGTTGTGGTGGTGGAAGACGGAAAGATCATTGCAGACGATGAACCGAGAAAGATCGGTGATTTCCTGAAAAACGGAAACAACGACATGTTTGCGGCAATGCCCACACCGGTACAGATTTATTACGGAGTAAAAAAATTCCAGGAAGAAAAGAACCTGAAGCCGGAGAAAGAAACCATAAAATGTCCTCTTACAGTCAGAGAGGGCGGTGACTGGTTAAGTCACATGTTTGAAGAAAAAACGCCGGCTGTTACCAGAATCGAGGAAAAGATCACCACAGATCCGGACGAAGTAAAAGATCCGGCAGTTCTGGTAAAAGAAGTCTGGTTCCGTTACGAAAAAGACACGCCGGATGTATTGAAAGGAATCACGTTCCAGGTACCGCAAAATTCCCTGTTTGCCATTGTTGGCGGAAACGGCGCAGGAAAATCCACGACCCTGAAAGCGATCAGCAACATCTGTAAGCCTTATCGCGGAAAAGTTTTGATCCAGGGAAAACCTGTGAAGAAATATAAGTCCGGAGAACTTTTTGACCATTTACTGGCAATGCTTCCTCAGGATCCACAGAGCCTTTTTGTGAAAAAAACAGTTCGGGAAGATCTGGAAGAAATGCTTCGCGGAAAGGATGAAGAGAAGAAGAGCAGGATTGAAAAAGTAGCGGAAACCTGTCATATTTCCCATCTTCTGGAACATCATCCTTATGATCTTTCCGGAGGAGAGCAGCAGAGAGCGGCGCTGGCAAAAGTGCTCCTCACAGATCCGAAGATTCTTCTGCTGGATGAGCCTACCAAAGGAATTGATAATTTCTTCAAGCTGGAATTTGCAGAGATCCTGAAGGATCTGAAGAAACAGGGAGTGACGATCATCATGGTTTCTCATGATGTGGAATTCTGTGCAAAATACGCAGATCTGGTAAGTATGTTTTTTGATGGCAGCATCATCACCACAAATACACCAAATCGTTTCTTTTCACAGAACAGTTTCTATACAACGGCAGCAAACAGGATGAGCCGCCATATCTTTGAAAACGCTATTACAAATGAGGATGTGATCGAATTATGCAGACAGAATCTGTAAAATACTGGACTTTAAAAAGGATCCTGGGCTATGTACTGATCCTGATCCTGATGCCGGTGACTCTGATGGTGTCCTGGCATTTCGGAGATCGAAAATATTATCTGTGCAGCCTGATCCTGATCGTTTATTCTATAATCCCGTTTTTGCTCAGTTACGAAAAAAGGAAACCCCAGGCAAGAGAGCTGGTAACGATCGCCGTGATGTGTGCCATTGCAGTGGCTTCCAGAGCTGCGTTTATCATGCTTCCGCATTTTAAGCCCATGCTGGGAATCATTATGATCACAGGAATGGCTTTTGGCGCAGAAGCGGGATTTCTGACAGGAGCTCTTGGAGCTTTTGTGAGCAATTTTATCTTCGGACAGGGACCCTGGACTCCGTGGCAGATGTTTGCCTACGGGATCGGAGGACTTCTGGCAGGGCTTCTTGCAAGAAAAGGGATCATGACAGAGAAAAAGAGGATCCGCACGGCAGTGATCGGTTTTCTGATCATTCTGTGTATTGTGGGACCGCTTCTTGACACCTGCTCTGTTTTTACTATGGTAACAAACTTTACCCGGGCTTCTGTAGGCGCGATCTATATGTCAGGCCTTCCGGTAAATATTGTACATGGAGTTGCAACAGCACTGACACTTTTGATCCTGTGTAAACCGATGATGGAGAAGCTTGAGAGAATCCGGATCAAATACGGAATGATGGGTGAGGAAGATGAGATTTGACAGTTACCATCCGGTGATAAACCTGATCTACTTTGCGGCAGCAATCGTATGTACCATATGGTTTCATCATCCGGTATTCCTTGGGATATCTTATGTCTGCGCATTTGTATATTCCGTAAAACTCAATGGGAAAAGAGCGGTGATCTTCAATCTGTGTCTGATTCCGCTGATCTTTCTGTATGCGGCCTGGTATTCCTATTACAATCATTTCGGAGTGACAAATCTCCGTCAGAATTTTATCGGAAACCAGATTACCCTGGAATCTGTGGTATATGGAATTGTCCGCGGAACCACCGTGGCAGCAGTGATCATGTTTTTTTCCTGTGTGTTCGCTGTGGTGTCATCGGATAAAGTAGTATATCTTTTCGGAAGGATATCGCCCAGATTATCCCTGTTTCTGTCCATACTTTTACGGTGTGTCCCGAGAGTGAAGGAACGTGCCAGGAAGATTGAGATATCCAGAGAGGGTATTGGGAAAGGGGTACGGCAGGGAAATATCCTGGAGAGATTTTTGCACGGATTAAGCCTGATCTCCATTGTGATCACCTGGACGCTGGAGGATTTTGTGGAAAGTACGGTTTCCATGAAGAGCAGGGGTTATTCGCTCCGGGGAAGAACGGCTTTTTCCATTTATCGTTTTGATAACAGAGACAGAAGTTTTGTTGTGATGATCTTTCTCTGTCTGACTTTTGTGGCATCGGCCATTCTTCTGGACCAGACAGAGATCTATTATAATCCGGAGATCATTATGAATCCGGTTACTCCCATGTCTTTTGTATTTTATGTGGCTTACGCAGTGCTGCTGCTTTTGCCCATGGGATTGCAGATCGCAGGGGAGATCCGTTACAAGAGGAAGAAATAAAAAGTGTGAACATTATTGTGAAGGCTGAATTCACCGGAGGTCTTCACAAGATGTAATAAATGGCACAGGAATCTGTACCGAGAAAAAGAAAGAGAGGTAAAAAGATGCTTAGAAAAGAACTGCAGAAAAAAATGCAGGCAGTTGCAATGGCAGCTGTTGTGACACTTACCACCGTAGGTGCACCGGCTACTACCTTTGCCGGAGAACTTCCCGGAGAATTAACTGCCGAAGCCTTCTCTGATAATGGGGAGGCAGTGACAGAAGAGGTCACAGAGGATGATTTTTCGGACGGAGAAACCGCTGCGGGACAAAGCAGCGCAGGAGAAAACGAAGTAGTTGATGTTCCGGCTGCACAGGCTGAGGAGAGCAGCGAAGGAAGCACAGAGGACGAGCAGGCAAAAGCCCAGGCTTATCTGAAAGAAAACTTTATTGACGGAAGCAATAAGATCATAACCAGTGGCGGTACAGGCGTTACAAAAAGTGAGGATGGTCTTACTTACAATGTTGCCCTTACGATCCCGACCAGCGGATATGCTATCAGAAGTATGAGATTAAAATATGTGAATACTGTTTATAAAACAGGATGGTACATTGATAAGGATAATCCGTATGTTGGCTATAAAGCTCCGGCGACAAACGGTAGCAGAAGTATCACAAGACCTACCGCAGAGCAGGGTCCATACACCTTCACAGCAACCCTGAAACTTTTCGCCCTTGATACAGACACAACAGCGATCAACGACGGAACTGCAACAGCGCTTGCAACACAGGACTTCACCATCGTTCTGGCTCCGGAAAAGAAGAACTATACCGTAAATATCAAACCGGTAAACGCAAAAACAGGGGAAGCCATTGAAGGCGCAACCGTAGATATTCAGAAAGACTGGAGTTCCCTTACTCCGGCAGACGATGGAAGCTATACACTGGTAGAAGGTTCCGAGTATACACTGACAGTAACCGCAGACGGATACGATAAATATACACAGACGATCCTTCCATCTGCAAGCGGAGATATAGAAGTAAAGCTTTCTCCGATCGTATACAGAAATACAACCTTCGCAGTGACAGGAAATGACGGAGCAACCATCACAGACGCGGATATCACAGTAAAAGAAGGCTGATATACAACTCTCAGACCGCAGGAAGACGGAAGCTACAAGCTCCAGGCAGGCAAAGAGTACAAATATACCATCACAAAAGACGGATATAAAGAAGCATCCGGAAGCTTCACCGTACCGGATGAGGCAGGCGATTATACCTTCCCTGTCACCCTTCAGTCCAATATCGATCCTGCAGATCAGGCAGCGGTAGACGCAGTAAAGAAAGCCTTTGACGCAGAATTCGGAACCTTACGTCCTGTTTACGGAACCGATTCTAACATTGCGGACATGGTACTGGCAAAAGTCAAAAAGTACAATCTGGATGTAGATGTATCCAATGTAAAGGTTTCTCTTGCAACATCTGAGGATACGGATTATATCGGCACTGACGGAACCATTCATTATGTAAAGAGTGATCTGAACAGCATGGGTGTGTATTCCAAGAGCCTGGACTGCACCTTTAAGTTTACCTGCAACAACGCGTCTGCAGTATCTGAGAGCCGCAGAGTAACTGTCAGCTGGGATCAGGAATATTTCAGAGGCAAAATGCAGGCAGAGGCTGACCAGCTTACCTGGGACAGCATAAAAGGAAATAATGCGTCACAGGAGGAAGTAACTTCTGATCTGACACTTCCGGGCTGCATGGGTACCAGCATGCGTAATATATGGTCTACCGTAACATGGGAATCTTCTGATCCGGATGTGATCTCTATCCAGAATCCGTCCATCGATTCCCCGATCTATCCGAGAACCGGAAAGATCAACCCGAAAACAGAGGACACAGAGGTTACTCTGAAAGCTACCTTTAAGGCAAACGATATACTCCTTAATGAGTATATTGAAAAAGCCGACAGCTTCGGAACCATTACAAAAACCTTCAAAGTAACGGTAAAGGGAAGCGGAAGCCAGGCACCGACTGAGGAAGAATTAAAGGCGATTCTGGATAAATATTATACAGCAGATCAGCTGAAGGATTTTACAACGCAGACACAGCTTGATACAGCGAACTGTACCGGTGACATCCAGCTTCCTCGTTACACAAGGATCAAAGATGAAAACGGTGAGTATGTATTCAATAATAAAGAGATCACAGTAACCTCCAGTGATGCGAACCTGATGAAGATCAACGGATACAGAGCAGCGGTGGATCTGTTTACATATGATAAAGATACGACAGCAAATCTTATCGTTACCTTCACAAGAGAAGGCGTAACTGCCACAAAAGAGATCCCGATCACAGTTTCCGTAAAAGATATCAACGAAAAGCTGGACGCAGAAATTGCTATGATGGATTACGCAAAAGCCCATTATTTCGATGGTATCAAAGGTGACAATGCCGACGCGGACAGCATTACCACAAACCTTCACGCATTCCAGGAAATGTATCTGGACAACGAAGGAAAAGCTGTCTGGGTATACAATGCAGATGACAAAACAGGCGCAGGTATCATCACAGATGATTATTTTGATGACCCGTGGATCATGGAAGGACAGGGATACAATCACTTCAAATCTTCCAACAACGCAGTGATCCAGCATGAAAACCTTGTTGTAAACAGACCGGAGAGCAATACACAGATCACCATCAGTTCTCTTCTTTCCAGTGAGAAATATGGCCAGTTTGCAAAAGATCATCTGGATAACGCAAAACTTCAGAAACTTTATAAACAGGAAGCATCTGTTACAGTAACCGTAAAGGGAACAAAAGCAGAAGGCGAAGCTCTGAAAGCTAAGATCCAGGAAGCAAATACACTTCTTGAGAGCATCACAGAGGGAACAGAAGCAGGACAGTATCCGGAAGGAACAAAAGATGCCCTTTCCGAAGCAATCAAAGCTGCACAGGCAGTTTCCGATAACGCCGAGGCAACAGAAGCACAGCAGACAGAAGCAATCACAGCCCTTGCCAAGGCTATGAAAGACTGCCAGGATTCCAGGATTCCGCAGAGTGCTGATGTAACTGTCATCGCCGGTACCGAAGCAAACACAGCCGGAAAAACACAGGCCCTTACAGTAAAGGCTACAGACGCAGCACTTTACGGATATGTAAAACCGGAGAAAGTACAGGCAGAGGTAACTGTTCTTGACGCACTTGCAGATCTTCATGCAGCAATGTACGGAGATGCATTTAAGGCAGCACCGGAAGATTACCTGGTAGTAAATGAGAGTGGCTTGATCAGCAAAGCGTTTGGAGTTACTACTGCTAATGTAAGCTTCTTTGTAAACAACAAAATGCCGCTGGGTGACAGTGGATATGGAAGCATGTGTAATGAAGCCGTTCTGAACAGCGGAGATGTTTTAAACGTATTCTTCTATAATGACACAGCAGGATACAGTGACGAATATCTGTATTTTGACAGCATTGCATGCGACATCATGGCTAAGAAAGACTTTATCCTGAATGTAAAAGGATTTAAGGCAGCATGGGGTGAGGAGGCTTCTGCACAGAAGGATATCACCGTAGAACTCCGTGACAGCGAAGGTAAGACAGTAGCAACAGGAACCACCGATGAGAACGGAAATGTAACACTTAATGCACCGGCAGAAGGAACTTATACAGCAGCTATCGTAAAAACACCATATGAGTACTATATTCCGGTAGATGCCAAGGTTGTTGCCAAGGCACATGAGCATAGCTACACAACCTGGAAAAAAGTAAGCTCTGCAACCGTATTTGCTCCGGAGAAACAGGAAAGCACCTGTGATTTCTGTGGCGAGAAGACAACAAAAACTGTTGGCGAGAAACTTACACCAACCGTTAAACTTACAGCAACAAAACTGGCACTGAAAACGAAACAGTCTGTAACCGTAAGGGCAACAGGACTTGCAAAGGGAGATTACGTCAAGAGCTGGACATCCTCCAAAAAGTCAGTTGCAACTGTAGACAAAAACGGTAAGATCACAGCAACCTCCAAAGAGGGAACCGCAGTGATCACAGTAACTCTTGCAAGTAAAAAAACCGCAAAAGTAACTGTAACCGTAAAAATGATCAGAACAACAAAGCTCACAAAAGTACCGAAGACACTGAGCCTTACAACCGGAAAGAAATATACCCTGAAACCGGTTGTAACACCATCCAATTCTCAGGAGAAAGTTACTTACAAGAGCAGCAACACCAAGATCGCTACTGTAAGCAGCACAGGTGTGATCACTGCGAAAAAAGTCGGAAAAGTAACGATCACCGTACAGTCCGGAAAGCAGAAAGCAACGGTAACATTAACTGTGAAAAAAGCGCCTGCATTAAAAGCAATCAAAAATGTTCCGACTAAGAAAACCATCACAAAGGGTAAAACATACACATTAAAACCACAGCTTTACCCGTCAGGAGCAATTGCAAAGATCACTTATACATCCAGCAACAAAAGCGTTGCCACAGTAGATTCCAAAGGCAAGATCACAGCAAAGAAAAAAGGAACTGCTGTGATCACTGTAAAAGCCGGCAAATTTACCGCAAAATGCAAAGTTACTGTAAAATAGGAAATTGATAAGAAATTAAAGATCACAGAAATGTGAAACCAAAAAACAGGGTCTGTCAGAAATGACAGCCCTGTTTTTTGTTGTTTCTGTCAGAAAAAATCTGATCAGGCCGGATTGATGACGATCCGGTTCCGTCTGGCCAGAGCAATGGCGATATGACAGCCTTCCGCAATGGCACAGGCTTTATCGGCAAAGCTGATGATCCAGGCTTCTCTGTTGCGTGGAAGAGGTCCCAGAGGGAACATATGTGAGAGAATTGCGTCCAGTTCTCTGTCCGTCATATCAAAGTGAGTGGCACTGTTTTCTGCGGCAGCTTTCGGGTGATAGAACGCCTGATGCTCACCGGTCGGTGTTTCTGCTTTGAAATCGTAAGGACAGAAATCGTGGAGAAGTCCTGCCCTTGCGGCGGCTTTCTCGTCACATCCCAGCTTCCTGGCAATGAACCAGGAGAGGTAAGAAACATTGATACTGTGCATGAGCCGTGTGGTCCACTGGTGGTGGGTGTACAGGCTCAGCTTCAGGAACTCTCTGTTACAGAGGATGTTCTTCACAAGCGCATGATATTCCTGTGAGACCTCATCCGACACCGTGATATCCATCGGCAATCACCTTCTTTCTTTTGTTTATAATTTCATTATGACGATTATGGAGAAAAATGCAATATGGTTTATAGTTTTTTTAGAAATTAGCTTGGACAAATTTATTTGGGATGGGAAATGTCAGCGCACAGAAGTAAGGAGAATGTTTTTTGGGGGTCTGTTCTTTGGGAAATTATGGTATAGTAAAGTGAAAACGCTATAACGGTTTTATGGACAGCTATATAAGATAGGCTGAAAATAGCTGATTTAGATGGTTGACATAATAAAAAGAAGAGGAGCGTAATATATATGAAACCAGAAAAACTGATTGAAGTACTTTCCGTTGCAGAGCGGTTAAAGGATGCAGTGCGTCATAGTTATACTTCCGGTGGCAGGCGGGAGAGCGTTGCAGAGCATTCCTGGAGGATCACGTTGATGGCATATTTTGTCAGTGATGAGTTTCCTGAGGCAGATCTTCTGAAAATTATGAAAATGTGCCTGATCCATGATCTGGGAGAAGCTTTTACCGGTGATATCCCGGCCTTTGAAAAAACGGATAAGGATTCGGAGAAAGAAGCCGATGTGCTGGGAGAATGGGTGAAGACTCTGCCGGAGCCCTTTGATAAAGAAATGGCTGAGCTTTATCAGGAAATGGAAGAGCAGCAGACTCTGGAGGCTAGGATCTATAAAGCTCTGGACAAGCTGGAAGCCCTGATCCAGCACAATGAATCTGATATTAAAACCTGGATTTCGCTGGAGTATGATCTGCAGATGACTTACGGAAATGAACAGGTGAAATTCTCAGAATATCTGACAGAGCTTCGTGCAAAGGTTCGGGAAGATAGTATACAGAAAATTCAGAAAAAAGGTTGTTGAATATGAATAGCTCTTGTATACTAATATGTATGGAATAAGTCCAAAATGCTTATAAAAGGGGGAAAAAGTAATGAAAAAAGCAGTAAAGAGATTATTGGTGTTATTTCTGGCACTTACATTTATCGTGACAGATCTTGCAGTAGCACCGGTCACAGCGCAGGCGGCGGGTACACTCAAATTTCATAAGTCGATCGCTCTTATGAAGGGTGAGGAAACCGGATATGTAATCATAAACTCTGTCAGATCTGACAAAGTTCTGGGGCTGAAATCCAGTAATACCAGTGTGGTATCAGTAAAAAAAATGCCGTTTCTGGATGATTATACCCTTACGCTGAAGGCAAAAAAAACAGGAACTTCTATCATATCCTTCAAAGTAAAAAGAAAGAATGGAAAAACATATTCTTTCAAATCTAAAGTTACGGTACATAATTATTCAAATCCGTTAAATGTGTGCAAATTCGGAAGAAAAGATTACAAAAAATCCTTTGATAAAAAGACCATGGTTCCGGTTGCGAAAGGTTATTCCAGAAAGGCAAAAGTATGTATCACTGCAAAGAAGGGCTACAAGATAGTTGCAATATATTACAGTGAACACGGAACCGGAAGACAGAGAAAGATCAAAAATGGAAGCACAGTCATTTTGGATGGAGAACATTATCTGCAGATATTGTATAAGAATACCAGCAAAAATTATGTATCATCGGTATATCTGGATGGATATAGTATGTAGAGATGATGAAAAAAAGGAACCGGGAGACCGGTTCCTTTTTTGGTGATTTCAGAACATCTCTGAGTGCTGGTATTTCAAGGCTTTTTGGAATGTTTTTATTTGCTTTATATTAGCACACTGGGTGATTTTTTAGGAGTATATTTTTTTAAACCAGTAGAAGGAAGAATATGATAGCCAGTGCTTCAGTGAATATAGTATAATTATGGCAGAAAAAACGAAAATGGGAGAATCATATGAAGAAAAAGAGGATTGCAATGCTTTTGGTCGCAACACTTACGTTTTCACAGAGTATGGGCGCGGTCATACCGGTAGCAGCTGAGGAACTGACAGCAGATACCGGACAGGAAACTGCAGAGACAGAAGAATCAGTTCAGGAGAACGATGACTCGGAAACAACAGGGGAAGCAGCTTCAGTGCCTGATCTGAAAGACGATGAGGAATTAAGTCTTCAGGATGATGCAGAGAATGCGGAAGAAGAAATTGCAGAAGAAGAAAACACATCAGAAACTACGGAGCTATCCGGGGATAACACCGAAAACCAGGAGGCCTTCAGTGACGGTTCAGAAGCTGGAGAGTCTGCCGCAGCAAATGAACAATATCAGCTTAATCTGATATTTGAAGGTGCCAGTGGAGGCCAGGATTTACTGCCGAACAGCCGTGTCAGAATTAAATCCCGTCTGGTTGATACAATTGGATGTAGTGATGTTTCTGCATATGAACTGAAAGTTGCTCCGGTAACGGGTGGAAATGGTGTCAAAATGGCAGACGTATCATTAGACGGCCAGGATATTGTGCTGGATGTTTACAATAAAACCGGAGACGCCAGAATTTCCGCAACGGCATCCATAAATGGAACTGAAGTGGCAAAAAGGGAATTTTGGGTTAACATCAGTGAGTATGTGATCCTACCGGAAAAAATCACAGATACAAGTGGTAATGAAATCAACCTTGAAGTAGGTCAGCAGCTGGATATAGCAAAAGACATGAAACCACAGCTTGTCCGTTACAAAGATGGAAAAGGAGACCCAATTCCGTTAACAGGGGACAATTACAAGATCGTCATGTCACAGACAGGTCCTGGAGGTGAAGAATTTCGTGATTATGATGCAGATGGCCTGAAATGGATAGAGGTTCCGGGACAGGATCTTCCAATCCTGGAGAGAACAACAGAGAATTCTACATGGTTTGCACTTTTAGCTATGGAGAGATCAGAAAATGGAGACTGGCATTATATTACCCGACATCATTATGAACTTACTTCTTTGATCAGCAACGATTATGACAATGGTCATAATGATGACAGCGAAGAGAAAAGCTCCTACAGACTGGTATATGATTATCAGGATACGACAGGAAATGGAGCCATGCTGCCGAACAGTCAGATGACAGCTACCACTTATCTGGAGGACAAAACAAAGGATTATCAGAGAGTAGATGATTATAAACTGGAAATTCTGGAACAGTCAAAGCTGGCAGATATTTCAGTTTCTGCAGATGGAAAAAAACTTGTTATTAAATCTGGCAATAAAACCGGTCAGGGCTGCTGTTACATATCTGTACAGATACCGGATGGAAAAGGCGGATACAGAGAAGCCTTCAGAAAAGATATGTGGTTCAGCGTCAGTGAGTATGTGATCCTGCCGGAAAAAATCACAGATACAAGTGGTAATGAAATCAACCTTGAAGTAGGTCAGCAGTTGGATATAGCAAAGGACATGAAGCCGCAGCTTGTCCGTTACAAAGATGGAAAAGGAGATCCGATTCCGGTAACAGGAGATAATTATAAAATCGTAATATCTTCATGGACAGATGAAAGTACAGGCACAGTGTACCATGATTATGATACAGACGGCTGGAAATGGATCGATGTTCCAGGCCAGGAGCTCCCAATCCTTGAGAGAACATCAGGATATGGTACATATTTTGGGCTTACTGCAATGGAAAAAAGTGCAGATGGAAACTGGCACCAGATTGCAAGACGGATGTATGAGCTGGATACTTTGCCCGGTTATAATGGCGACGACAGTGGAAACTTCGGTGACAGTGGTCATGACAGTGATGATAGTGAGGAAAAAAGCTTTTATAATCTGACATATGATTTGGAAGGCACAGCAGGAAATGAAGCCATGCTGCCGAACAATGAAACGACCATTGTGACAGACATACTGGATAAAACCAGTGGCCAGCATCCGGTAAAAGATTATAAGCTGGAAATCATAGAACAATCAAAACTGGCAGAAGCTACAGTTTCTTCGGATGGAAAGAAGCTTATAATTAAATCCAACGATAAAACCGGTGTTGGCTGCTGTTATGTAGCAGTAAAACTTCTGGATAAAACCGGTGAATATAAAGAAGCCTTCAGAAAAGATATATGGTTTGAAGTCAGCGAATTTATGCTGTTACCGGAGAATCTGACAGATAAGAATGGAAAGCTGCTTAATCCGGCTGTTGGAGAATCCATTAATCTCGCCAATTTAAAAGTAAAACTGGTTCAGTATATAAACGGAAAAGGTGATCCCGTTGAGATTACAGGAAATGATATAAAAATCGTAGTGATGAGCTGGAAGGATACAGAATCCGGTAAACTGCAATATGATTACGATGATGAAGCATGGAACATGCAGAAAGTTTCCGGCCAGGAGCTTCCGATCATGACGAGAAAGTCCGATGATAATACAAGGCTTGCACTGTCTGCCATGCGAAAAAACAAAAACGGGGAGTGGGAGCGGCTTGTAAGAAAACATTTTGAGATTGGAGAAAACAGTTCAAAACACAGTCACAGCTGGAAAGCAGTAAAAACTGTTCAGGCAACCTGTACGTCAAAAGGAAGCAGAACCGATAAATGTACTTCCTGTGATGGTGTAAGAACCGTAACACTTCCGGCAAAACATACCGCTGTAAAAGATGCAGCAGTTGCAGCGACAGTATTTAAAGCAGGAAAGACGGAAGGAAGTCATTGTAAAGTGTGCGGCAAAGTGCTCAGAAAACAAGCTTCAGTTGCCAAACTGAAACCGACGATTTCCCTGACTGCATCTTCCCTAAAAATGAAAGCAGGTCAGTCTACCACTGTATTTAAAGCAGCCGGACTGGCGAAAGGCGATTATGTTACAAAAGTGACATCCGGAAATACAGGAATCGTAAAAGTATCTTCTGTGACAAAGAAGGGAACTTTCAGACTGACAGCAGGTAAAAAGGCAGGAAGTACTACAGTTAAGGTTATTCTTGCAAGCAAAAAGTCAGCATCTTTTAAAGTTACCGTACAGAGAGGGGTAGTAAAAACTTCGAAAATTACTGTAAGCACTAAATCTGTGACACTCAAAAAAGGAACTACTTACCGTAAACTGGCATCTTCAGTTAAAGTTACTCCTGTAACCAGCCAGGAAAAAGTTACATACACATCATCCAACAAAAAAATTGTGACAGTAACATCCGGTGGTGTGATCAAAGGTCTGAAAAAAGGAAACGCAACGATCACAATCCGAAGCGGCTCAAAGAGGACAACCTGTAAAGTTACAGTTAAATAAAAATTGTACGAAAAAAGGGGGAATCACTTCTGTGATTCCCCCTTAAAAAATCCTTATTTTATGCGGATTTCTTATTTGCCGAAGTATCTTTTAAGCAGACCAGCGAATGCTTTTCCGTGTCTTGCCTCGTCCTTAGCCATCTCATGTACTGTGTCATGGATTGCGTCAAGGTTAGCAGCTTTCGCACGTTTAGCAAGGTCGAATTTACCTGCTGTAGCGCCGTTCTCAGCCTCTACACGCATCTGAAGGTTCTTCTCTGTGCTGTCTGTTACAACCTCACCAAGGAGCTCTGCGAATTTAGCTGCATGCTCTGCTTCCTCGTAAGCTGCTTTCTCATAGTACATACCAACTTCCGGATATCCTTCTCTGTGAGCAACTCTAGCCATTGCAAGATACATACCAACCTCAGAGCACTCGCCCTCGAAGTTCGCTCTCAGGTCTGCAAGGATGTCCTCGCTGACGCCTTTAGCTACACCTACAACATGCTCAGCTGCCCATGAGAGCTCGCCTTCCTGTTTCTGGAATTTAGAAGCTGGTGCTTTACATACTGGACAGGCTTCCGGTGCCTGCTCGCCTTCATAAA
>OGQN01001559.1_pt1 | contig 18357 bp, 17 predicted proteins | sample 1553231 | NCBI WGS metagenome assembly OGQN01 (sample SAMEA2579950, study PRJEB22360) | human gut metagenome | biome: human gut; feature: human-associated habitat; material: faeces | place: Denmark | collected 2008/2010 | reverse complement strand
AGTCAAGAAGCCGGGGCGTAGGAGGAAGAAAAGTAAGAATAAGCCCCGGAGAAGTCAAGAAGCCAGTGTGCAGAAGGAGGAAAAGTGAAAACTACACGCGAAAATATAAAAAACAGAATAGAAGAAATTAATAAGGAATTAGAAAAGATAACAAAATTGGACAAAAAATTTCCGCAAGGAGAATTGCAATGCTTCAAAAATGAAAACCGCTACAAATGGAAAGTAAAAGAGGAAAATGGAATACGCTATCTTCCGAAAACCGAAAGAAATCAGGCAGAAATACTGGCATTGAAGAAATACTATGAGTATAGAAAAAAGGAATTGGAGAGTGAAGCAGCGGGATGGGAAGCCTACTTGAAGAAGACAGACAAGATGAAAATAAACTCCGAACATCTATTAAATCATCCGGAATATGGAAAATTGCTGGCTAAGAATTTCAGACCATTGGATAAGGAACTGGAGCGGTGGCAGGAAGAACCCTACGAAAAATGTACAAAACACCCGGAAAATTTATTGGTACAAGGAACGCATGGGAAGATGTTGCGGTCTAAATCAGAAGCAATTATTGACAGAATGCTATATCAAAATAAAATACCGTTTCACTATGAAGAAAAACTGGTTTTGGATGGAATAATTTTATATCCAGATTTCGTGATACGACATCCCTTTACGGGACAATATTTCTATTGGGAGCACTTTGGGATGATGGATAATCCGGATTATTGCAATCATGCTTGTGACAAAATAAAGCTATATTGCCGACATGGTATCATTCCTTCGGTAAATCTGATTCTCACCTATGAAACAAAACAGTGTCCTCTGAATGCAGACAAAGTAGAAATGATCTTGCAGGAATATTTTGGTTGTAGCAAATGGGATGCCGTGGTAGGATAAAACATATCAGTAATAGTAAAATAAGGGGGATATGCAAAATGAAGCACCTGATCATTGTAAAATTTAAAGAGAATATATGGAACCGGGAGGATGCGGCGAGCAGGGAGATGCTTGCGGATATCAAGAAGATCTTCAATCGGACGAAGCAGATAGAAGGCGTTCATACGGTGAACATTTATGAAAATGTGACACCGAGACCGAACCGGCATGATCTGATGATCGAGATGGAAATGGATCCGGAGGTACTGTCTGTGTATGATGCTTCCACAGATCATCAGGAATGGAAGGCAAAGTACGGGAAGTATATTCAGACTAAGACCATTTTTGATTACGAATAAAAGAAAATCAGCATGAAAGAATACCAACATCTGATCGGCAGGATAATCATTGTGGCAGCTATTGTGATTGCGGAAGATTGACCGCACATGCGCTGGAGCAGATGAATGGAAGTATTGGTGCAGGTTTTAATACGATTGCAAGTCAGATCCATTAACAGATGACAGAAGGGCTGGAGGCAGTTATGGAAGAATTTGATATCAGAGAAGCTACACCGGAAGATGCGGAGAAGATCATCGCATATTTAGCGCAGGTAGGTGGAGAGACAGATTATCTGTCCTTTGGAAAAGAAGGGCTTCCTATTTCGACAGAAGAGGAAGAGAAATTTATACAGAATATAAATAAGGAGGAACATTCCGTTCTCTATGTAGTATGGAAAAATGGAGAGATTATCGGAGATGCCAGTCTAAGCGGATTTTCCAGAAGGATGAGCCATCGCGCCGAATTCGGAATCTCTGTGGTCAAGTCGGAATGGGGGCAGGGAATTGGCAGGGCGCTGTTACAAAAATGCATTATGTATGCAAAAGAACATATGATAGAACTGATCAATCTGGAAGTTCGAAGCGATAATATACGAGCTATTCATGTCTATGAGAAATATGGCTTCCGGAAAATCGGGACCGCGCCGGCGTATTTTAAGATCGACGGGGAATACTACGATTTTGATCTGATGGTATTAGATCTTAGATAGGAAAACTACAAAGAAACACAAAGGAGCCATAACACCATGGAATTTTTTGACATCGTAGATGAAAAAGGCATTCCCACAGGGGAGACCATAGAACGCATACAGGCACATAAAAAGGGTGTCCGCCACAGAACCGCCCATATCTGGATCGTGAGGGAACAGAACGGAAAAGCCCAGCTGTTATTGCAGAAACGCTCTGCAGAAAAAGACAGCTTTCCGGGGCGGTTCGATACTTCTTCCGCCGGACATATTCAGGCGGGGGACGAGCCGGAGGAATCTGCAATACGGGAACTTCACGAAGAACTGGGAATCCAGGCATCTAAAGAGGAATTGCAATTCGCCGGATGCTTTGATATTCAATACGAAAAGGAATTTCATGGAAAAATGTTTCGGGACAACGAGGTTGCATTCGTCTATATGTACACTAAGCCGGTAGATGCTGCGAAGCTTATCCTGCAAAAAGAGGAAGTGGAGAGTGTGGAGTGGTTCGATATGGAGGAACTGGATACTGCGTTGCAGCCTCCCAGAGACCACAGGTTCTGCGTCCCCACGGAGGGCTTCCGGATTGCTAAACGTTGGTGGGAGAGCAGAAAATAAAAGCTGAACGGCACGCATAAGCAATAAGTCCCGAGAAAAGAATTGTCGCACAGTTGACGAGGGCGGGGAATTTCGGCAGACAGAGGCCGGGGATGTGCAGGAGTACATGGTAGAAGATAAGTAAAGCATAAGAGTGGACAATAAAAAGAGGGTATGGAAAGAGAAAAATCCGTGTGTATAAAAAATGGATGTACGGATGGATCTGGAGGATCTGTTTACCAGACTGGTGATTAATTACGGGAAATAACAAAAGAGCTGCCCTCATAATGAGGACAACTCTTTTATGTTAATAAGATTTTCACCAGATGAAATTACTTCACAGTCACGGAAGTGATGTGAGGGTTCACACCTTCGTACCAGTACAGGAAGCCTTCCATATCAACAGTGTCACCGATCTTTAAGTTCTTTACTGCGTTGTAAACATCGGTGGTGTTGTCGCACAGATAAGACTCAACGGTGAAGGTATAGGTCTGACCATTCAGAGAAACGTTGAAGTACAGGTCGTTACCGTCTTCACCGGAACCATCGTAGTTGTACAGGAAAGCAACATCATTGCCGGTGGCATCCTGGCTAGCTTCTACAGTCATACCCTTGAAAGCTACGAACTGGTTCTGATAGTTGATCAGATCATCAGTACCTAACAGATCGGTCACATCGGTAACGGGAGCGATGTAGTTGCCCTCTTCGATCTCGAAGGTAGCACCTTCAGCGATCTCTACTTCACCGGACCACTCGGTCTTATAACCGGTTACTTTGATCTTGGTACCGGGTACCAGCTTAGCATAATCCTCTTCGGAACATACGGAATTGTAGATGAAGTAAGCACCATCCTGATCCTGGGTGTACAGGGTAGCCTTATCTTCCCACCAGGACTGTTTCGCCTGAACATAAGCCTCGATCACAACTTCGGAATCGAGATCAGCAGCCATGTACTCTTCGTAGGTCATAACACCCTCGGACTTCTCATCAGCAACAGCTTCAGCAGCCTCGGTAGAAGCTTCCGTAGCAGCGGCTTCGGTAGCAGCGGCTTCGGTAGTAGCGGCTTCGGTAGTAGCAGCCTCGGTGGTGGCAGCAGCGGTAGATTCAGCAGCAACGTCTGCATTGCTGTTTCCACATGCAGCGAGAGACAGAACCAGAGCCATAGCCATGGTTAATGCAAGTGTCTTCTTTTTCATAATAATCCTCCATTCCTGCGCTTGTGGCGCATATGGGTCTGTGCAGATACACAGACATCTCCTCAATTTATCCGGCGCATTCAGACACCGAACAGTTCCATTATACCTGAAATGCAAGATAAATCAAGATTTTTTGCAAAAAGAGCCCCATGCGCAGGATAATACCACCAGATATTATCTTACGAATGGGGCTGAAAAATTACTTCTTTCTGTTTTTTAAATATTCCCGCCCTACATACAGGAGGATCAGAAGCCAGGTGACTGCAAGTGTGCTTAACAGGATCACGGAAGCCCGGGGCATGGCACCCAGTTCCTTTTTGCCGAAGGAGGCATCACTTCCCTGACCGAGACGGTACAGGCTTTCTACATCGCTGTAAAGCTTTTGCATGTAGGTATCATCCACAGTCTCTTTTCTGCGGGTGGACTTCACCACGTTTTCAATCAACTGTCCGGAGGCATCACGTAAGGATGCGGAACCGTTAAATACCGGTGTAACGAAGGTGTTGTCTACGTTGTCAAGCAACAGTTTGGAAGCCTCAATTTTCACCGCATAATGCGTAATGTTATCCGCACCGCATTCGGACAGATAATCCTGATACTCTGCGGAGTTCTGTGCCTTAGAGGTTACAGGTACATAGCCTTCTGTCTCGGAATAAGCAATCTGCACATCGTTGGTGAGCAGATACTGGGCAAACAGCCAGGATGCCAGTACTTCCTGGGAGTCTGATTTATTGAAGACGCAGACGGAAGGACCCTGGGAGATCATTTCGGGATGTTCCGGGTCAAACTGGGGAATCATCCGCACGGCGGTCTCAAACTGCACCAGAGAATCTTCGCTGATATCCGACAGCGGAGCGCCCGTACCCATCCAGGTGGCTCCGGCAGTGGAATCAATGGCGAAAATACATTGCCCGGCATTCAGGAAGTTCGCAGGATAACCGGAGATCTTGAAGGTGGAAAAGGCACCGCTCTTTACATGTCCGGCAATACCATATAGGAGATCCGTGGTGGTATCGTTGAAAAGTTCAATGCTGCCGTCAGCCGTGGAATATCCCGCATTCTTTTGCTTTAACATCTGGATCATCATGTTATCGGTGGACTTGTAGATAAATGGGATCAGTACATTCTGCCCGTTGACCACATAGGTGCCGTCCGCATTTTGGGCGGTGGCAGCCTCGGAGACTTCCCAGATGAAGTCCCAGGTCAGTACATCCGGCAGAGTATATCCAAGATTTTCCACGTAGGTCTTATTCACGTAGCAGGCCTCGGTGGAACGCATGTAAGGAACGGCATAGTAATGACCGTCGATGGAGCATTCATTCAAAAACTGAGGAATGACTTCTTCTCTGGCAGGACCGTCATAGGCAAGATCTGTGCCGCCCAGACCGTATTTTTCATCGGCAAACAGGTCATCCAGAGGAACTACAGTATTCTGCCCGGTGAGGTAGGTGGCAATGTGATCCGGGTAGGTGATACAGACATTGGGTGTCGTATTGGTGGAAATATTGGTAATGACATCGTTGTAAATTTTGCCGTAATCCGTGTATAGATTCAGGTTCACCGTGATATTGGGATACAGGGCTTCAAAATCCGCAATGGCTTTCTTGTAGATTTCCGTCTGGGTTTTGTTGGTATCATTTTTCGCCCAGAAGGTGATCTCATAGTTCCTGGAAGTATCGAACTCCTCAGGAACAGTGAATTCCGGCAGGCCTTTCGAACCATGGCAGCCGGTCAGGGACAGAGACAGAGTGCCCACGGCACATAATAATGCCAGTTTTTTGCTGAATCGACTCATCCTTTGGTACCTCCTCTGGCAACGCCTGCCATGACTTTTTTACGGAATACGAGGAACAACACCACCAGAGGAACGGAAATCACGACCACCGCAGCCATCATGGCGGGGATGTTCTCTCTGCCGAAACCATTCTCACGGATCTCCTGGATGCCGTTGGATACCAGATAGTAATCCGGATCATCGGTGATCAGTCTGGGCCACACATAGGAGTTCCAGCATTCAATCACCTTTAGGATCACGATGGTGATCAGCGTGGGCTTGCAGATGGGCACCATGACCTTGCGCAGATATCGCAGATCGGAAGTACCGTCTACCTTGGCGGCATAATACAGCTCGTCCGGAATCTGTGCGAAATTCTCCCGCAGCAGATAGATATAAAATACGCTGGTCACGGAAGGCAGGATCAGACCGGTGAAGGTATTGCGCAGATCCAGATTCGTGATGGTGGTGAAATTCGTAATGACCACCAGTTCATTGGGAATCATCATCAGAGATAAAAATAACGTAAAGATCAGATCTTTTCCGGCAAAGTTCAACCTTGCAAAAGCGAAGGCTGCCAGGGTGATGACCACCAGCATGATGGCAGTGGTGACCACGGTGAAAAACAAGGTGTTCCACAGGTATCTTCCCAGAGAAACAGTGGTAAAAGCGTCCACGTAGTTCTGCAAAGTGGGAGACAGGGTGAAAAACTTCGGAATATATTCTGCATTATAGGAGCCGTAGCTTTTTACGGAGGTCAGTACCATCCAGTAAAAAGGGAACAGTACGATCAGTGCCCACAGACACAGAAAAAGGTAGACGATCCCATTGCGGATATTGCCGCGGATCCGGGTGCGTTTCTCGATTTTTTCATAATCAGATGTAACATCAGACATCACAAAGACCTCCTTTCCTATACATAGTGGACATGCTTTTTGCTGACCAGCAGATTGATGCAGGTGATGGTCAGGACGATGGCAAACAGCAGGATCGCCGCTGCGGAAGCATAGGAAGGATAGCCGCCGCTGTCACCGTAGAGCATATCGTAGACGTAGCCGACAATGGTATTCATCTCTGCGGCATTTAAGTTCGTGCCGAACAGCGCCACGGCATCACTGTAGGCTTTGAATGCGCCGATAAAGCCGGTGATGATCAGGTAGAATACCATGGGGGAGATCATGGGCAGTGTAATCTTGGTGAACATCCGGAAACGGGAAGTGCCGTCCACTCTTGCCGCATTGTAGTACATGGGGTTCACACTGGCGAGAGCACTGGTCAGGATCAGAATCTTAAAAGGCATAACGATCCAGATGGTGTAAAAGCACAGCACGAACATTTTCGCCCAGTAGGGTCCGTCGATGAAATCCACGGAGATGCCGCCGAAAAACTGGATCAGCAGATTGATCAGACCGTCGGAGTAAGGGGTCTTTTTGAAAAGAATCATGAAGACCAGACCGACCGCCAGAGTATTGGTCACATAGGGCAGGAAAAATATGGTCTGGAACAGATCCCGCAGCGGTTTGATGGAGCTTAAGGCAGCGGAGATCAAAAGCGCCAGTCCGGTGGAGACCGGAACGGTGATGATGACCAGAATGAAGGTATTTTTCAATGCCTGTAAAAAGTACGGATCGTGGAGCACATAGGAGTAATTGTACATGCCTACGCCGTAAAAGGTCTGGGATGCGGAATTGTAACCCTCTTCAAAGGAGTACACGAATACGTCGATAAGAGGATAGATCATAAAAGCACCCAGAAACAGGAATGCCGGCAATAGATAGAGCCAGGCTTTCAGATTTTGTTTTTCCATAAGAAACCTCAATTCTTTCTGCAGCCCATGAATAGCGCCGGACTACAGAATCGGATAAAATATTAAAAGCGGATGCGTTCTTCGGTGTCGGTGCAAAAGAGGAATACTTTTGCGGGTTTTAAGGCGAAATGCACTTTTCCGGTGGGAAGAGATTTCCCTTCGTCGGCATCAATAATGGAACGGATGGTAGCGTTCTGGGACTTTTCATGGGTGGAAACAATGCTCACATCCCGGCCCATGACCTCCAGACGCACCAGATCGCAGGAGAGCGGTCCGTCCTCTTTTAATACAAAACCTTCCGGACGAATGCCGACATGCACAGTCTGATCCGCTACCCCGGGAGCAGGTAGAACAGCTTCGGAGCCGATGTATAACTGTCCGCTCTTCACTTCACCGTCAAAGACATTGATGGGAGGTGTGCCGAGGAACTTCGCAACGAACAGATTCACGGGATCATCGTATACGTTCTGGGGCTTGCCGATCTGCTGCACGATACCGTCCTTCATTACGACGATCATATCGGAGATGCTCATGGCTTCGTCCTGATCGTGGGTAACGAAGATGGTGGTAATCTGAGTCTCCTGCTGGATCCGGCGGATCTCTTCTCTGGTCTGGAGACGAAGTCTGGCATCCAGATTGGAAAGAGGCTCGTCCAAAAGCAGGACTCTGGGGAGCTTGACCAAGGCTCTGGCAATGGCCACACGCTGTTGCTGACCGCCGGAGAGTTCGTTGGGTTTGCGCTCCAACAGGTGGTCGATCTGCACCAGTTTTGCCGCTTCCAGCACTCGCTTGCTCATTTCCTCTTTGGAAAGTTTGTCGGCACCCTTCAGGTTCTCTAAGGGGAACTGGATATTTTTCTCCACGGTGAGATGGGGGTAGAGGGCATAGTTCTGGAAGACCATGCCGACACCGCGGTTCTCGGGAGGAAGTCCGGTGACATCATCTTCTCCGAAAAAGATCTTGCCCTCGGTGGGCTTCAGCAGACCGCAGATCAGATTCAGTGCCGTACTTTTGCCACAGCCAGAGGGACCTAAAAGTCCGATCAGCTTGCCGTCGGGGATCTCGAAGTCGAAGTCATTCACGGCAATGACATCCTCACGGTTCTTCCTGCCGCGGACAGGACCGCGTGCGGGGAATTTCTTGGTCAGATGCTGTAATACGATTTTCATGTGTATATTTCCTTTCTTATAATGAATTCAAAATAAGTCGAACAGTTCAGGCCGCGCCATTCGCAAAGCCGCGTTATCACGCTTTTACGTCACTTCGTGACTGCCTTTGCTCATAAAGTGGCGCTCTGTGCATGAATATATTCGTTCACAAAATCATGCGAGCATGATTTATGTTCTCGGATATATTCATGACTGAACTGTTGCGCTAAATTCCATAGGAATCTTTCAAAATCCTACAGCGATTTGTAGCAAATGACCCTAAATCCCATAGGAGTCCTTCAAATCACTGGATATATGATCCAGATCGGGGTATACGAAGCTCTCGGAGATGCCAAATACCCGCAGGCTTTCAATAAAGTATTGTTTCCGCCCGGAGGGGATAATGATCTTATACAGCATATTTTCATCGCAGATATCTTCCAGACGTTCCAGAGAGTTATGTACGGTGAAGTTGGAGTACTGGGAGTACATGCGGAGGTTGTTCTCCGTGGAGCTGCAAGCCAGGATCTTGTTTTTCAATTCCGGATTGTGGTGATTGTGTTTGAAGGCGGGCAGCAACATTTCCTGTGTGGTGTCCGCATCAATGGGATAGATGCAGTTGCCGAAGCCTTCCTTCTCGTTCAACAGACCAGGTGTCAGTACCCAGACGCAGGCATCGGTGTCCGGAGTCTCTCTGTAAGTTTCCGTGGCAAAAAATACGGCGATCAGGGGAGACTGGGTCCAGTCTAACATTCTCGTGGGCAGACCGTAGTGCTGCATCAGGGAGACCCAGCCGGCGTAATTGTGTTTGTCGGGAGGATTGTCCAGGATCTGTCTCGCCCGGATATAGAAATCATTGGCAATATAGCGTTCGGAGTCCAGTCTTTTCTGGCTTCGTTGGATGGAAGGGATCAAAGTCAGATCCGCATTCTCTTCCCCGCGGAACCAGAGGCGGACGCCGTGCTTTTGGCGTAACGTACTGACGAACTGCAGGAGTTCATCGATGGTGCTTACTTTTTGTGTTAACATGATAGACCTCGTTCTTATTTTATCCTAGTTGGATGCCTGCGGATTGTTTTGTACTATTCGCATATCGGGGCATCAAGCTACTTTATTATAGATGGTTTTTCTCAGTTGTACAAGTATCCATTCTGTGGTATGGTAAAAGAAAGAATACGGAAAACGTTTTTATAATAAAAATAAAGCACACAGGAAGGAGTACACTATGGCAAAATGGCTTGATAATGCAATCTTTTATGAAATTTATCCCCAGTCTTTTCTGGATACCAATGGTGACGGTATCGGTGATTTTCAGGGTATCATAGAAAAACTGGATTATATTAAGGAACTGGGATGTAATGCGATCTGGATGAATCCCTGTTTTGCATCCCCCTTCGGAGACGCAGGCTATGATGTGGCGGACTACTATCAGGCAGCTCCCAGATACGGCACCAATGCGGACCTGAAGCGCCTGTTTAACGAAGTACACAAGCGGAATATGCATATCCTGTTAGACCTGGTGCCGGGACATACATCTGTGGCACATCCCTGGTTTAAGGAGTCCTGTAAGGCAGATCGTAATGAATTTACTGATCGTTATATCTGGACCGACAGCACCTGGGGACAGTTGGAGAATATGGGAAGTCTGTGCGGTATCTCCGAGAGAGAGGGCTCAGTGATCGTGAACTTTTTCGCACACCAGCCGGCACTCAATTACGGATTTTATAAAAAGACACAGGACTGGCAGCAGGATCCCGATGATCCGGGTCCTAAGGCGACGCTTGCAGAGATGGAAAATGTCATGCGGTTCTGGATCGGCATGGGCTGTGACGGTTTCCGTGTGGATATGGCAGGTTCTCTGGTGAAAAACGATGAGGACGGCAAGGGAAACATTGCTCTGTGGAGAAAGGTAAGAGCGTTCCTGGATGCAGAGTTCCCCGAGGCAGTGTTGGTATCCGAGTGGGGAGAACCGGACAAGTCCCTGCAGGGCGGCTTCCATATGGACTTTTTACTTCATTTTGGACCGTCTCATTATAACGATCTGTTCCGCTGCGAGGAGCCTTTCTTCTCCGGAAGAGGTAAAGGCGATGTGGCAGCCTTCGTGGAGAAATATAAGGAAAATTATGAAAAGGCACAGCGCAAGGGTCTGATCTGTATTCCCTCCGGCAACCATGATATGGATCGTCTGGCGAGAAGCATTCATGGGGAGGAATTAAAGGTGGCATTTGCATTCCTTCTGTCCATGCCAGGTGCACCGTTCCTGTATTACGGTGATGAGATTGGTATGCGCTATGTGGAAAATCTGCACTCCGTAGAGGGCGGTTACGGACGCACCGGTTCCCGCTCGCCCATGCAGTGGGATCATACCACCAACGCCGGTTTCAGTGCGGCACCGAAGGAAAAACTTTATGTCAAACAGGACGAAGCCACTGACCGTCCCACGGTGGAGGCGCAGATGGCAGATCCGGATTCCCTGTATCATGAGATTCAGAAATTAATTAACATCCGTCAGGCGCACAGCGCATTGCAGAGCCGTGGAGAGATTGAATTCGTCTATGCCGAGGCTGACCAGTATCCGTTGGCCTACCTGCGCAGTGACGACAAGGAGAAGATTCTGGTCATCATCAATCCGGCGGACAGAGAGGCCAGCTTCGACGGAGACTATGCGGTAAAGGAAGCATTGTATACCTTCGGTTGGGAAGCTGCATTTGCAGGCGGAAAGGTTACTGTGCCCGGGGGCAGCGCCGGATTTTATCTGTTGTAGTTGGTGGAATGTATTTTAAAAGAAGTGGATGATCAGTCTGGCGTAGCGGAGGAGCTTTCAAAAAAATGATTGCGGCATCTCTAAAAAAATATGCTATAATGAGCGTAATGCTAGAGTATAAATGAAAAGAGAACCGTATGAATCAGGTAAATTATCAAAAAGAATTAGAGAAAATTTTAAATACCTTACAGGAGAAGGGCGAGGCAGCGTCGGATTACCGACCGCCCCGCCTGTTTCTGCATAGCTGCTGCGCACCCTGCAGCAGTTATTGTCTGGAATATCTGTGCCGTTATTTTTTGATCACGGTATTTTATTACAATCCCAACATTTCCTTTTCGGAAGAATACCGAAAGCGCGTGGCGGAGCAGAAGCGTCTGATCGCAGCTTATAATAAAGAAGAAAAGGGTTGGCCCATTGATATCGTGGAGGGAGATTATGAACCGGAGCGTTTTTATGAGATGGCGAAGGGCTACGAGAACTGTCCCGAGGGGGGAGAGAGGTGCTTCCGCTGCTTCGACCTGCGGCTGCGCAGAACCGCGGAGCTGGCAGCAGGTGGCGATTATGATTATTTTGCCACGACCCTGACCATCAGCCCTCTGAAAAACGCGGCGAAGATTAACGAGATCGGACAAGCACTTTCCGGGGAATATAGTATCCCCTGGCTGCCCTCGGATTTCAAGAAAAAGAACGGATATAAGAGATCCATCGAACTGTCCGCAGAGTATGAGCTGTACCGGCAGAATTACTGCGGCTGTGCCTTTTCCAAAGCGGAGCGGGAAGCACAGATTATAAATGCGTAATTGCGTCTTGCGGGATAATGGATTTTAGGATATAGTAGAAATACTGAAAACAGCGCAGCAGCGTGAAAGATAGAAATTGTGACTGCACAAGATATTCCGTTACATTACAGGTAACGGAATACCGGCAGATTACTGAAAGGTATGAGGATGAACTGACATGAAAAAATTTTTAGAAATGCTGACAGAGGAAATGCAGCAGGCATTTACCGCGGCAGGCTATGACGGAAATCTGGGAAAGGTAATGCTTTCCAACCGTCCCGACCTGTGCGAATATCAGTGTAACGGTGCCATGGCGGGAGCCAAGCTTTATAAGAAAGCCCCCATCATGATCGCAAACGATGTGGCAGAAAAGCTTGCAGACAGCAAGGTGTTTTCCGAGGTGGTGGCAGTAGCTCCTGGATTTCTGAACCTGAAGGTCAGCGAGGCATTTTTGCTCACTTATTTACAGGGCATGGAGGCAAATGAAAAATTCGGTCTCGAGAAACCCGAACATCCCAAGAAGATCATTATCGACTACGGAGGACCCAATGTGGCAAAACCCCTGCATGTGGGACATTTGCGTTCCGCAGTGATCGGTGAGAGCGTAAAACGCATCAGCCGCTATGTGGGACATGAGGTTATCGGTGATGTGCATCTGGGTGACTGGGGATTACAGATGGGTCTGGTGATCACCGGTTTACAGGAGAGACAGCCGGAACTGGTATATTTTGATGAGAACTACGCCGGGGAATATCCCGAGGAAGCTCCGTTTACCATCAGTGAACTGGAGGAAATCTATCCCGCAGCCAGCGCCAAGTCCAAGGAAGATCCCGAGTACAAGGCAAAGGCCATGGAAGCAACCTTCAAATTACAGAGCGGTGTCAGAGGATATCGTGCTCTGTGGAAGCACATTATCAATGTGTCTGTGAACGACCTGAAGAAGAATTATTCCAAATTAAACGTAGAATTCGATCTGTGGAAGGGAGAGAGCGATGTCCATGACATCATCCCGGAGATGGTCGCTTATATGAAGGACAACGGCTATGCACACTTAAGTGAGGGTGCGTTGGTAGTGGATGTCAAGGAAGATACCGACACCAAGGAGATCCCTCCCTGCATGATCTTAAAGTCCGACGGGGCCTCTCTGTACAATACCACAGACCTGGCTACTATTATGGAGCGTATGAAGCTGTATCATCCCGACGAGCTGATCTACGTGGTGGACAAGCGTCAGGAATTGTACTTCGAGCAGGTATTCCGCTGTGCCCGCAAGACGAAATTGGTAGAACCCGAGACCGAGCTGAAGTTCTTGGGCTTCGGTACCATGAACGGCAAGGATGGCAAACCCTTCAAGACCAGACAGGGCGGTGTTATGCGTCTCGAGAACCTGATCAAGGATACCCAGGATGAGATGTACAAAAAGATCAAGGAAGGCCGCGATATGGAAGATGCCGAGGCGAGAAAGGTAGCGGACGTGGTAGCTATCTCCGCGTTAAAATACGGTGATCTGTCCAATCAGGCATCCAAGGATTATGTTTTTGATATCGACCGTTTCACCTCCTTCGAGGGAGATACCGGCCCCTACATCCTGTATACCATTGTGCGAATCAAGTCTATTTTGAATAAATACAAGGAGCAGGGCGGAGACCTGACCGCTGTAAAATTACAGCAGCCCGGTAATGCGTCCGAGAAAGAGCTTGCCATGGAACTGGCACAGTTCAATACCATGATCGCTACCGCTGGAGAAGAACTGGCACCCCATAAGGTATGTGCCTATATTTACGATCTTGCCAATGCGTTCAACCACTTCTACCATGAGACCAAGATCTTAGGTGAAGAGAATGAGGAGCGTAAGCAGGGACTGGTAGCACTTTTAGTGCTGACCAGAGATATCCTGGAGACCTGTATTGATATGCTGGGATTCGAAGCTCCGGAGAAAATGTAATAAAAATAATATCTATTTAGTAAACCCGCTGAAAAACGGGGACACAAAGCCAGATGGGTCTAAGGTCTGAACATAGAGAAAAATCAGACTATGACAGCCGGTTGCAGCAGATTCCTGAGTGTAGGGGAGTATGTTTATCGTGAGCCGTCTGTCAGTGCACATTTTTGGCAGACGGCTTTTATTGTGCCGTAGAAGGGGAAAACGATGTCTTTAAACTATGAGCAGAACGAAAATGACATCCTGAATAAATTATTGCCGGAATATAGACAGCATTCTGTACAAAGAAAAAGCAATCCAGAAGCAGTTACAGGACACATTGGAGAAAGTGAAGCTGAGTAACGAGATCATTTCCTCCATCGCCAGAACTTACCAGTATATTTCACGGATCGATATTCAGGCAGATTATTTCGAAGAGATCAATAACCGGGATACCGAGCATCTGAAGTTCACGAAATCGGGAAAGCTGTCGGAAAGCAATGAAAAGGTATGCAGACAATACGTGGCGGAGGAGTATCAGGAGGCATTTTTCAAATTTGTGGATCTGAAGACCCTGCCGGAACGCATGAAGAATGAAGAGACGTTAGTCCTAGAATACCGGATGAAGGATGGCGACTGGCACAGACTCCGTTTTGTGGAAAAAAAGAGAGACGAAAACGGTGTACTGACCCATGTGCTCTGCCTGATCCGCAGCATCAGCGATACCAAGAAGTGGGAACATGAACTGATGTATCAGGTGGAGGAAGCCAGGAAGGCAGCAGCTTTGAAGGCCCGTTTCCTGTCAAATATGAGTCATGATATCCGGACACCCATGAATGGCATTATCGGCACGCTGAATCTGGCAAACCGTTATCCGGATGATCTGGAGGTACAGAGAAAGTGCCGGGAACAGATCATGACTTCATCGAAGTATCTGGTCTCTATCGTGAATGATATTCTGGATATGAACAAACTGGAGTCGGGAGGTGTAGTGGAACAGGAGATTCCGTTTAATCTGGCAGAACTGCTGAACCGGGTTAACCTCGGCAAGCAGAAGCAGGCGGCAGAAAAGAATGTGGAATATATTGTTGACTGGGAACAGAGTGATATCCGCCATATGGATCTGGCAGGGAATCCGATCTATGTGGAGAGACTGCTGACCAATATTTCTGATAATGCGGTTAAATTTACCGGACCGGGCGGCAGTGTGCGTGTCTGGTGTGCAGAAAAATATGCGGACGAGGAGCGGGTAGTCTATGAATTCGGCTGTGCCGATACTGGTATCGGCATGAGTGAAACCTTTCTGGAACATGCTTTTGAACCGTTCACGCAGGAGAATGAGACCAGCAGATCCAGGTACGAAGGCACAGGACTGGGACTTGCCATTGCAAAGAAAATCGTGGACAGGCTGGATGGAGACATTGCCATAGAGAGTAAAAAAGGCGTCGGAACTACTGTGACCATGACACTTCCGTTCAAAATCGGGGAACCGGTGGAGAAGGAGAAGAACGTAAACTATGAGGAAATCCCGGTGGAAGGTCTGCGGGCGCTGTTAGCAGAGGACAATGAACTCAACATGGAGATCGCAAAATTCATGCTGGAGGATTACGGGATCCACGTAGAGTGCGCTGCAGACGGAGAAGAGGCGGTACAAAAGTTCAAAAATCTGAGCTGGGATATTACGATGTGATCTTCATGGACATTATGATGCCGAAGCTAAATGGCTGGGATGCCACCCGCAGGATCCGGTCCATGAAACGGTCGGATGCCGGAAATGTCCCCATCATTGCCATGAGCGCCAATGCCTTTGCGGAAGACATTATCAACAGCCGATGGATGAAAAGAAGCTGTTGGAAACAGTGAAGGAATGCATTATGTTCCGGGACCATTCCTGAAGAAACAGCATAGAAACAGCCTAGAAAAGGGCAGAGGATATCCTCTGTCCTTTTCCTATATTAGGATGACTTATCGTGCAACATTACGTACTGAAAATGGTGGGACAACCGGATATAATAGCTACAAAGACAGGAGTTTTTTCTGTGAAGCATGTGGCCTACATTATGGAAAGGAGAAAAATTATGATTTCATTTATATTGTGTCTGTTGCTGTTAACCATTTTATTCGGAATCGCATATAAGATTACCGGGGCAATTTTAAAGGCCTGTGTGTGGCTGCTGATCCTGTTGCCCATCGGCCTCATCCTGTCGGGCGTGGGAGTGATCTTCTGCTGTACAATCATTTTAATACCGGTAGGGATCGGAATTATCAAGGCCGGGATCCGGATGATATTGCCGGGGTAAAGAAATAAAATGATAACAGACTGCCTGATGTGTGGTAAAATAAAGTTATCGCATATCAGGCAGTTTCATTATTATTGATATATAGTATTGATAAATCAGGAAAGGTGATGGCATATGGAGATCAAAAGTATACTGATCAAAGATACAACGAGAGAAGAGCGGATCCGCATTATACAGGAGGGTTTGAACCAGTGCGGTGGAGCCTGTGACTTCTGCAACGGTTGTGATAATCTGGGCGGTGGTTCCGTGGATACATTTTATGAACCGTACATTAACGGGGAGAAGGAACTGCGGCAGCTGAATGAGGAATACAGAAGCAACATGGGACTGGTGAGATAGGAGACGGGCTATGTTTTTCATACCGTGTATTAAGTGGAATAAGCACTATTATGTGCGGACAAGCTGCTGTAATACGCTGTATGAACTGGATCCGGAGATGGGAAAGGCCATTGCCCGGGGAGAGCAGGTACTGATTCGCCCGGAGCATTTGCAGAGAATTTCAAAAGTGACCTATGGGTATAACTATAAACATTGCAATTACTGTGGGTATGAGACAGCAGAAAATTTTGAGTATTGCCCAAAGTGCGGTAAGAAATTTTAAAAGCGAGAGGGGACGTGAATCTGTCTCGATTTCAAAAGGGAGTGTTACTCACAAGGACCATTGTCTTTCCAGGCACCTTTCCATTTTGGTTTTTCTGTGGAACGTTTTGGTAGATTCATAGTGTTCATCAGGCGGTCCACTCTGCCGAGACTGATGTTTATGCCATAATCACGTTCTAATACACGACGGATCTTGTAAGCACCAAGAGAGTTATCGTAATCAGTATAGATTTGTAAAAGGTGCTTACGAATCAACGGATTTTCTTTTGTACGAGGTGCTAAATCTGAATAAAAGTGCTTGTAATAAGTACTGCGATTTATGCGAAGAACTCGACAAAGAGTTTTGATATCGTATTGATGACGCAGCTTATGCACGGCATCTAATCGTTGCTTGAGTGTGGCGTGAATATGGCAATCGCTTTTTTTAGTATTTGGTTTTCTTCTTCCAGCTGAGCCATACGTTTTTGAAGCTCTTTCACCTGCTTTGCAGTAAGAACTTCACCGTCATCAGTTTCAACAGTTGAATACTGTTTGACCCATCTGGAAAGAGCAGTTTGAGATACGCCGTACTCTTTGATAAGAGAGGCCTGAGTTTTACCATTGTGGTAAAGCTCAACGAGGGTTCGTTTGAAATCCTCATCGTAATGTTGTTTTGTGGACATAAAAGATACCTCCTTTTGGTGTCTATGTTAATAGTAAGTCTATTTAACCAATGTGTCCACTTTTATAAGTATAATGCAGGTAGTACACATGATAAGAATTGCTGTTTGTGATGATGAAAATGTAATTGTGAATCAGATAGAGCATATAATTTCTGAAGTATGCAAGCGGGAAAGCATTCCCGTGAATATTGATGTTTTTTACAGTGGTAGGGAACTCAAAAGGCAGGTTACATCAGGAACAAAGTATGACATCATCTTTTTGGATATTCAGATGAAGGGTGGCGATGGCATCACTGCGGCTGAAAATATACGGAAGGTGGATGATAATGTACTTCTGATTTATGTATCAGGCTATGATAAATATATGATGGAATTGTTCCGGTTGGATGTATTTGGATTTATAAAGAAACCAATCGATGAGGAGATATTGACAAAGACATTTCTGGAAACTTATCAGAGAGTCTGCAGTAAAATGGTCTATTTTACCTTTTCTTATAAGCATGAAGAATATAAAATTCTATGTAAAGAGATTTTATACTTTGAAAGCAATGCCAGGAAAGTTACAATATATACGCAAAACGGGGAGCATTACATATTTAACGGGAAACTGTCAGAGATAGAACAAAAAATGTCAGATAGAAAGATTCCGGTCGTGGCAGCGACAGCCAGTGATGAAGATCACCTGGAACATACATCAGTCTTATCTGGTAAATTATTATTTGATTAGATCAAGGACAAAAATAGAAATAACGTTGGTAAATGGGAAGAAACTGCCTATAAGCGAAGAACGGCAGAAATACTTTAACCAACAATACAGCCATCTTCTGGGAGGGGAAATCAATGTATAATCAAATAGAAGATATTCTATTAAATATTTCTATTGTTATCGCAACCGTATGGATTGTAAAAAGA
>OGQN01001558.1_pt1 | contig 18363 bp, 18 predicted proteins | sample 1553231 | NCBI WGS metagenome assembly OGQN01 (sample SAMEA2579950, study PRJEB22360) | human gut metagenome | biome: human gut; feature: human-associated habitat; material: faeces | place: Denmark | collected 2008/2010 | reverse complement strand
CGGCACTTAGAATTATGCGGTATTGCCTTTATAAAACATTTCACGGCACGTCATTTTGGGAGTATCCTCCCGTAGGGGCGCACGCAGACGTATCGCCCTATCGTCGAACAAAATATCAGCCCGATGTCCATTCCAATTTATATGGGCTTTTGGTTGGCAACACCTCGCGCACATTTCTTCCTTGCCCGCCCTGCGGGTACCTCATCTGCCGTTTCCTTCTTCTTTTTTTAGGGGTGGGTTTTGATACAGGAATCCCCGCCGCCAAAGCTACTGTGCTCTGGCGGCGGGGATTCTGTTTGCCCGGCATTGAATCAGCAGGCCGTTTTTGGTATACTGTTGGATAAACGAAAGATAAGGAAATGGGGAAGAAACATGGCTTCTTATACATTTGAAAATCACACATTCCGCATGGTAGACCGCACCGACGGCAAGGATATTAAGGTACCGTCCAACATGTACCCGCTCAACCGCGAAGCACAGCTGTTTACCACCGAAACTACCGATACCATCAGCGATGCCCATGTGCGGGAGATTGTGAACTGCATTGACGGCCGCATGAACAACACCTACCAGAATGCCGAACAGGTAGTACGCACCCTGAACGTGTACGGTATTCCGGCTGTGCAGTATGTGGGCTGGGTGTTTATGTCGGATTCTGCCCCCATGTACCAGTCCTTTGCTCTGGTCAAGGGTGACCACGGCGGCCCGGCCATTATTGACCTTTCGGTGGACCCGATCTGGCCCCAGTGGGAACAGGAAATGGCCCAGTACACCACCCCTGACGAGATGCGCGCCGCCTTTATTGAAAAGCAGTCAAAGCGCTGGGATGTGTCAAACACCGAGCGCTGCGTGTTTGGCCAGGTACCGGATTATATGGTGTATGTTGCCAGCATGTGCACCACCGACCAGGGCTTGAAGCTTTACCAGAAAGTCATGCGCGCCTTCCCCAAGCATCCCGCCAACCTGGAAGCCGAGCACGCACAGCGCGCCATGGTGGAGAGAGTGATGAAGGGGAAGATTTAAGGCAATACCAACCGGAAAAATTCTCGGCACCGACCGGGTATTACTCAGCGAGCTGGAACAAAGGCGGCAAGCCCAAAATGCTGACCTTACGGGAATGGGCAAATCTGGATACCGCCAAAAGCAGAAAGAAGTTTCAGGACTTTCTTACCCTGAAAACGCAGCCCTACAGCGATGTGCTGAGTGTTGCCGAAGCAAGCCGGCTTACCGGCTATCACCACAACACCCTGACGAATTGGTGCCATAACGGTTACATCCGATACTTTGAAATCAGTGGTGGGTATATGATTCCCAAATCTTGTCTGCTGAATTTTCTGCTTAGTCCTCATATTCTGGACAGCTATCGACCTTCTAAAAAGCTGGTTGACCTTGCGAAAGAATTCAGCCGACAAGGCATATCGACAAAAAAGCCCACCGCCAAATGAGTGCCATAGAGAAAAGCAGCGTCCCCCGAATGTAAAACGGAGGACGCTGTTTTTATAGCCCTATTTCAACTGCTGACAATTTGTCACCAGTTGGCGCATGACTGTCATCGGTATTAGGCAGCGACATATAGCTTCTGTAATTTTTAACTGCCTACAATTTGTAGTCATTTCACAAACCGTATGCTTTGGAGCTATTTCAGATTATGCCCTATTAAATCGAAGCATTTGAATTCGGCCACTAACAGCGGCGGCAATTTTCGCGGCTCGTCCATCATCAAACTGGGCGGCTGTTCGGAAGATTTCTTCTACTTTATTGGAAAATCCATCAAGGCGCTCCAGCGGCAGATCAACATAAGGCGCAATCAGCTTTAGCTGGGATTGCTGCGAGGTTTCAAACGGTTTTGCGGGAACCATGGCTTCCGCATTGATCGCGCGGGTGAGGGTCATCTGCCAAAGGCTTGTGCCGCTGTCATAGATGGGCGCTGTTCCTTTCCATTCCAGCGTTTCGGAATCACGCAGGAAACCGAAATTGCCAAGATGGCGATCCGTGTTGGCTAAGATGAAATCGGCAGCCAGCATATTGCAGACCGCTTTCTTTGCATCAGGGATTTCGACAGCCCGGCAGCAAGCGTTGAAGTGTTCCCAGTTGGAAACACCCTGCGCTTGCGGCAGCAGCCGCATAAATTGGGCGGCGGTGACAAGCTCGGTGTGGTCATTGGTAAAACACGCACAGGCGGACATGACCTGCCCGCCCTGCTCTACAAGCCAGTAGGGAACGTGCGGCATACCAAGCGCATCATACAGAGCCGTGGCAACGATTTCGTTGTAAGGCTCCTGCTTGTAAATGCCCGATCCTGCTTTTAAGAGGATTCGTTTTCCGTCCGCAATGCGCCAGCGCTTTTGTAAAAAGCCGTCTGAGGTATTACAGGGGGAACACAAATCCGGCTGTGCTGAGAGAACCCCCTCGCCAAACAAAGCGCGTCCCACATCGTCAGAAAAGTCGTTCTCGTAGAAATTTACATCGCGCCAGTTCTGTGGGGCATCGCAGGGCGTGACCCAATACTGGTCTGAGAGGCTCAGCCCGCTGCATTTGACAAGCAGAAGTTCGGCGTAAGGAATATGCAGCGTTTCCAAGGCGTGCTCCAGCCCGGAACGGCTTGCCGGGATACCGCGCCCTGCCCACCATTTGCGCAGGGACAGAACATCAAAGCTGCCATCGCTATGCTTTGCGCCAAGGGGAATCCTCTGCGCCGAAAGAACCTCCGCCACATCAATAATGTCGCCGGTCTTTTCCGCTATTTCAATAACAGCCACTTGATGATTGCGCTGCATCAGGAAAAATCGCATTCTGCTCACCTGCCTTACCTTATAGAACGATTATACTCTATCCGGCGGGGCTTTGCAATCTGCGTTTTTGTCGCAGCGTCAATCCTTTTCTATAAACCAAGGGGGAAGTATATCCTTTTTCGGGAAATGGGGGTGCCGTCTGTGTTTTCCCCCACACCCCCTTTCAGCCAGCTGAAGTGACAAATAGCCAGCTAAAAACAAATAATCGGATCCTTGGGGCACCTTACCTATTTTGTAGGCAAGGTGCTTTTTTCATACAGAAACGGAGGTCACCCCCATGGGAAAATACCAAAAGAACATCGAAGCTGCCCGCCGAATTACCGTGATGCAGTATTTGGAAACCTATCATCCCGGCGAACTTGTGCGCAAAACGGATCGCGAGTACTGCACCCGGACGCACGATAGCCTGATCATCACGCCTGCCAATGGATTCTTCCACTGGTTTTCGCGTCATGTAGGCGGCAACAACGCCATTGATTATCTGACCAAGGTGGAGGGCATACAGCGAAACCTCCGCTGCGGTGCTGGGCGTTTATGTACAGGCGGATGCGGATTTTACCGCACAGCTGGTTTATACTGCGCCCGATGGCAGCACACTGACCGTGCCGGCCAACTCCGACAACGAGTACCTGATGCGCAACGCGGAATGGAGCCTGCAGGTCAATATACGAAAAACCGACAGCGAAACCGGCAACCCGATTGCCGCCGACGCCTGTTATGAAATTTATCAGTGGGACAGTGTAAGTAATAAGTTTCTTGTAGCCGGTGGGTACAACACCTACAGCGTACAGCGCCAGGGCGACGGCAGCTATGCAGTCATCAATGCACTGAGCGATTTTGTATTCAGCGCCATCAAAGCCATTGGTGCCATTCTGCTGGGCTTCGGCATTGTGCAGATCGGTCTCGCCCTCAAAAGCCACGATGCCGGGCAGCGCGCGCAGGGCTTTATGACCTTTTTCGGAGGCGTTGTTATCTACTTTGCCAAGGATATTCTGGATATGATTCTGTGATAGAAAAAGCCGTCAGCGTATGCTGACGGCTAACAGTTAAGAGCTGACGGGTTCAACGGTAAGTTTCAACCCCAAGGGCTGCATGATTTTCAGCAACGTATCAAGATTAGGGGTTGTTTTGTAGGATTCAATGCGCGCCACAGAGGACTGCGGAATGCCGCACATGGCGGCGAGATCGCGCTGGCTGATGCCCATTGCGTTGCGCTGTTCAACCATTGCGCCGACAATCTCGGCAATTTCCTCAACCTGCTCCATGTCTCCGCGAGCCTGTGCATCAACGCTTTTTACGTGAGCTTTGTAATCATTCCATGTTCTCATAAGTCAGCAGTCTCCTTTCTGCGCAAGTAATCATCACGTTCGGCTTTTGCCTTCTCAATTTCGCGTTTCGGGGTCTTTTGTGACTTCTTGCGGAACTGATGCAGCAGCACAAAGGTGTTTTCTTGGAAATAAAAGTAGAATACCCGATTGTTGCCCGGACGAAGCTCCCAAATATCCTCTTCAAGGTGTTTGGTAATATTATCCGGCAGACGAGTACCTTTGCTTTGCAGCAATTCAATGTACAAGCTGATCTGCTTATATTGTATGCGGGCATCTTTATTGGTGGCAGCCTTATTGCGCAGAGCTTCTAAGAAATCCCATAACTCAGAGTTTCCGTCTGCTTTCTCGTAAAATTCAACTGTGTACATTAAGCTACTCCAAATTCTTTTCTTTGTATTTATGATAGCACAAATGCTATCGAAAGTCAACCGTTCTGCCGTTATCAAAACACGAAAGAAGGTGAAATTTTGAATCAAAACTGGATTGTAGAAAACCTGAACAATGCCTTTTCCACTTGGAACGGCAAATTAACAGAGCTTTGGGGGCTGGTGACAACCAGCCCTCAAACTTTTAAGGGCGGGGCTGTATGGGGCGTAATGCAAAGCCTGCACAATGCGTTGATCGGCATGCGCGTAATGGCTAACTGCTATATGGATTCCTCTGCGGCAACGTGGGTTTATTTTGATGAAATTCACGTATTGCTGAAGGACTCTATGAGCGCTGATTTTCTGAATTCGACATGGAAGCGATTCCGTAAATATAACGCCTATGCCACCGGCATTACGCAGGACATTCAGGATTATCTGGCAAACCCGATAGCAAATGCGCTGCTTTCCAACAGCGAGTTTGTCATTATGCTGCGGCAAACTAAGAGTCTGGATGCCTTGAAAAGTCTGTACGGGTTATCCAACCCGCAGCTGGAATTTCTGCGCAACGCCAGCGAGGGACACGGCATCATCAAGATGGGCAACAGTGTACTACCATTCACCAATCTGGAACCCAAGGATAGTGATGTCTATCAGCTCATCACAACGAAACCGGGAGAAAGGAAGAAGCAGGAATGATTTTGCATAAAGAAAAGGCGGGCCGGAGCCCGCCTTAGAGTCAGTGGCAGTTTAGTACTGCCAGATGCGTATGGCGTGTATGCGCAGACCGGCGCATCAGACGGATCCGAAGAACTCTCCTTTGATGCGGACGCCATTTTGGCAAGAGATGGCGCGGTGGCGTATATTGTTTGGCAATGGCCGGATCCCATAATGCCGGCTGCGGAAGACGATGATACACTGACCGCAGCGGCAGCAACCCCTCAGTATGACAGCGAGGGCAACCTAAAGCTGGATAATCTGCTGACAAGTACAGCTATTTCCATCAAACAAGGTAATGTCTGGGAACCGCTGGATAACGATGCATCTATTAAGGACGGCACCCCGGTTCGGGTGGAGATTGCCTACAAGGTACCGGCAGGTGCACTCCAAAATGACAAAAACACCGCGACCTATACCCTGCCGAAGGGCGTCTATCCCAAGAAAGATCTGACAGGAAACATCACCGATTCAAACGATGAGATAATTGGTACCTTTACGCTTACAAAAAATTCTCCTACGGTCACATTTACATTTAATAACAATACGAACCATGAGTTCCACGGTACCTTCAAGTTTGAGACCCCGATCAATTACGCAGAGACCGGTGGCGACGGCCAGATACATCTGGGCGAGAAAACCTACACCATTGAGCCGGAGTATTCGCTGAACACGAAGAAAGAGCACACCCTTTCGGAAGACAACAGTAAGGTAAGCTACACCGTCACAGTCAATGCCCCAAATGGTACGCATAACCAGACGGTCACCATTACGGACCGGCTGGCCGCAGAGAATACCGCAAGCGGCAGCTATGATACGAGCAGCATCAAAATCGATGGGAAGCCGCTCTCTGAGTATACAGATGCCGCCATTATCTACAACGCAGACGGCAAGGGCTTTACGATCACAGGGCTGCCGCCTCTCGGATATAACCAGTCGTATGAGCTGACCTATGACGTAACTGTGGGTGCTGTGACAGGCGCAGACGGTTCCGGTACGCTCGTCAACACAGCCAAGAGCACAACCAATACGCTGCAGAGCAACGAGGCCAAGGATACCGTCACCGTGAAGGAGAGCAGCATTACCAAAGCAGGCACCTATGACGCTGCGACCCACCGCATCAACTGGGTCATCACGGTAAAAAATCCGGGCGGTGATTTGGCAGGCTATACGGTGACCGATACACAGGTCACACAGCTGGACATTGTTGGTGATGTAACGCTGAAGAGGGCTGACGAAACAGTTGTAACAACCATCACTGGCAACGATTTTCTGACCAACGGCTATACCTTCCCGGCAGGTTCCAATGCGAGCTCCTATACATTTACCTATCAAACGGTTGCACCGGACCCGGTGAATGGCACCGTTTCTGCAACCAACCAGGCAACGCTGGAAAAAGGTTCACGTTCCTATACCGCGACAGCCAATGTTTCCACCGGTGTAGGCAAAGTGGATATTCGAAAGTATCCGGGCACTGTCACGCCGCTGGAAAACGGTGACCAAAAGGTCATGTGGAATATAACCGGAACGGTTCCCGCGGGCGTTAACAGTTTCAAAATCGTGGATAACATCCGCGAACCGCTGTACGGCGTCAAAACCCAGCTGGAAACCGCCATTCGAAACAATCTGCGCTTGACGATGGAAGGCGGCACAACGCTGACATGGGCGCAAGCGGTAGATGAAGGCATACAGATTCAGCTTTCCTTTTTTTCCAACGGTTCGAATGACTGGGACGATCCCGACAACGGCATTTCGGTTTCCGATGATGCAACCGCGGTGCATCGCATCCGATTACAGTTTAGCCGGACGGACGGCAAGAAGCTGCGCATTTTGAGATGCACCATCAGCGACATTCCAACGGTGGCAAAAACGTCTGATATGGCGAACAATACCAAAAGGCATTTTGAGAACCGTGTGGAAATTTACTCGGATAACGCCGGGCGCGAAGGCTGGAAAGGAACTTACGATTATACAAAGATCGGTTCTATCACCAAGGAAACATCTGACAAGAGCGGCGATGGGTACAAGCAGAACAACAGCACTACCTATGCCAAAAACAAGGTCATCTGGTATTGCATCAAACTGAATCTGGGTAGCGGTGATGTAGACAAGACCCATACGCTGACGGTGGTAGATAAGATCCCGGACGGCATGAAGCTGGCTACGGACAATAATTCTCTTAGCAGCTATAGGATTGCGGCGGATTTGGATGCAAAGCCGGGCAATAAATATACGGGAAACATCAAAAGCCCGAGCGAAAACATATACAGCCTTGTGCTTAACGGGGTTACCTATTGGTCGATTGACACTTCTGTTTCGGGGCAGCTGACCATTCAGGTTTTACCGAACACATTGAAAAACCTGATCGTCCCAAGCAAAACAACGGATCATTATGTGGAGATCCGCTATGCGCTCCGGTTGGATGATGCGACAGCCTGGAACGAGCGTACTCTCGAGGAAAAAACCTATACGAATAGAATAACGCAATCTACCGCCTTATCGTGAGATGGGGCGGTATTTTTTTTGAAAAAATTCCGATTTATCTCACTGCCCATCTGCCCGGTAAACCACATCAAAACACTCGCAGACGCACTTCATGCTTTCGTCAAAGTTCCTGCCGATTTCCTCACACGCTGCGGCAAACGCCTTGCGGTGGGCTTTCTTCCACGCGGCAAGGGTGCCGTCCCCCTCGGCGGCGGCACAGTCTGCCGTCACATCCTCAAACGGGACAACTTCCACCTTTGTGGTGCGGGTAATGCAGCGCGGCTGCATATCGCTGTCCAGCACGACCGTGTAATCACCCGTGCGCGGCAGCAGCTGCATCTGGGCTTCAAACAGGCTGAACAACCCTGTGTTGGCGTGTTTTTTGCCGCAAAGAGTGTTGTCCAGAATCTCGTCGGTGCCGTTGCTGTCATAAAAACAGACATTGTAGGCAGAAATCGTCAGCCCCGAATCCTTTACAAATTTCTCGATTTGATCCATGGCATTGAACAGGATGCCCGATAAACCGCAGGACTTGATTGCCGCACAACAATAAAGCAAATAAAAAACGAGCTTTACCATTTTTTCTCTGGCAAGGCTCGCTTCTCTGCTTTGTTTGTTAATCCAGCCGGAACACCTGCTCCAGCTTGGGCTGGGCACCGGTCACGGGGTCCATTTCCAGCTCCAGAATATCTTTCATATACTCATTCCAACGGTCCACAATGGGGCTTTCTGCCTGCACTTTTTCAGCATAGGCAACGCCTTTTTCGCATTCATAGTAGCCAAAAAGTTCATCTTTGCAATAAAAAATGCTGTAATTGCAGATGCCTGCCTCTTTCAAAACCTTTACCATCTCCGGCCAGATCTCTGCGTGGCGGCGCTGATATTCTGCCTTGCAACCGGGTTTGATGCGGCCTTTCCATGCCATATGTTCCATGTTGATTTCCTTTCCGTACAAACATTTTTATTTTGTATCACGTTAAAACCAAAGTCAAAAAACAAGGTTGCATCCGCACCTTATTTTTGGTAAAATTACTGTAGTGTTACTATTCTTTTCATTTACATTATATTGCTTTTTTCTGATCTATTTCATACCACAAAGCACTGTTTATTTTGTGATAATTCTACTGAGGTGACCCCTTATGTTGACCTATAATATGGACGTGGAAGAGCGCAGTGTGTGGCTGCGTGCAACGCCAAATAACGCCGTGTTGGCACAGCCGTTTTATGCAACGGAAGCCGGGCTGTTTTATGGGCGTTCCCACTTTGCCACAGCCCGTACAGACAAGGAAAGTTACATCCTTTTTTATACCCTGGCCGGGGCTGGCTTGATTGAGCAGAACGAACAGCACATTGAGCTGCCGCAAGGTGCCGCACTGCTGATGAACTGCCGCACACCGCAAAGTTACTGCACGGCCCCCGGCTATGATGTATGGGAGCACTACTGGGTACACCTTGACGGTGTTGGGGTTAAAACGTTAGCCGATTCCGTACAGTCGCAGGGGCGGCTTACCGCTGCGCATGTCAGCCGCATGGAGATGCAGCCTTTGTTTGAAACACTGTTTGCCGAGTGGAAAAAGGAAACCACCACCGCCCAGATCGAAATTGGGTTGACACTGCACAAAATGCTGGCACTGCTTGCCCACCAGCAGCTTTCCGGGGACGAAAGCCGTTCCAACCGGACCATGATCAAGCAGATTGCAGATTATATCCGTGCACATTATGCGGAGCCCATCAATCTGGATATGCTGCTGGCGCAAATCCCTGTCAGCAAAAGCTGGTTTTTGCGGCTTTTCCGGCAATATATGGGCACAACACCGTACAATTTTTTGTTATCCACCCGTATTACCCGCGCAAAAGAACTGCTGGTTCTGACAGATTTCCCTGTCGGCGAGGTTGCCCGCCAGGTTGGCTTTGAGGATGAAAGCAATTTTTCCACCCGCTTTTCTTCCATGACAGGCCAAAGCCCGCAGCAATACCGCAAAAGCGCACTGAAGCCTTTTGCCCAAAATTCATAAACACAAGACAAAGCACGGTCTCATGATGATTTTTCTATCGCAGAGCCGTGCTTTCTTTTATTTCTCACCGGTTCAGATCAGCGTTCGCTTCATCCATTCTTTGCTGTAATATCGCACCACCGGGATGATACAGCCGGAAGCCCAGCTTAACGGGGTGGCAAGCCAGATGCCCCACACACCCAGGTGCGGCGCCAGCAAAGAGGCAAACGCCAGCCGGGCCCCATCTCAAACAGGCCTGCAACCAGGCTGACATTTACATCCCCTGCACCGCGCAGCACGTTCAGATAACTGTTCATTACCGCGGCAATAATATAGGCAAACCCCATTACACTGAGAAAATCCGCCCCTTGTGCAATGCTGGCAGCATCGGTGGCTGGGTCAAGGAAAATCGACAGCAGCAGCCGGCGCGATGCAAACACCGCGACGGCCAACACCAGGCAGATCACGCAAAGCGCTTTCAGCGAATCACGCAGGCCCTGGCACACGCGGTCTATATCGTGTTTTCCCATATTCTGCCCCGTGTAAATGGAGCTATATTTTTACCGATGCAGAGGAGCTGCTGCGCCCCTTTTTTGACCCAGCAGCCCTGCCGAACAGCCGCCTGCTGGCCCAGGTACTGCATGGCTGGAGCGGCATTTTTTCCTCTGCCGACCACCCCGCGCTGGCAAATTATGTCAAGATGATCCTGCAGGAAATGCAAACACGTTCCCTGAACTATGAGATCAGCGTGCGCGGGCTGTTTGTTGCCCTGATTACCGAAGTCATGCGGCTTTCCACCGAGCAAAATGATTCTGCCTCAGCAAACCGCATGGTCATTGCACCTGCATTGACCTATATTGATGAATTCTATATGGAGAATTTCAGCATCCGCGACCTTGCCGATGCGTGCAGCATGAGCGAATCCCATTTTCGCAGGGTGTTCCGGGAGCTTGTCGGCATGGGGCCGCTGGACTACCTGAACCGGACGCGCATTGCAAAAGCTTGCAGCCTTTTGCGCATGACCGATGATTCGATCCTGACCATCAGTGAAAAAGTCGGCTTTGGCTCCATGTCCAGCTTCAACCGCCATTTTTATGAGGTGATGGGCACCGCCCCATCGGACTGGCGGCGGGCCACAGGCACCGGCATTGGTACTTCTATCTTGAAATACAGCGGCTGGCTGCGCCCGCCAACCCCATAACTCCCGAAACAAAAAGGGAAGCCGTTCTCTGCAAACGGCTTCCCTTTCAAATTATCGATTGCGGCTTATTTGCTGATTCTGTCGATCGCTTCCAGTTCCTCTGCCGTAAAGCTCGTGTTCTGCACTGCTTTGATGTTATCCAGGATCTGGCTGGTTTTCGATGCACCGATCAGCACGGTCGTAATCTCATCATGGCTCAGCAGCCAGGCCAGGGCCATTTCAGCCAGCGTCTGTCCGCGGGCCTGGGCAATATCGTTCAGGGCATTGATCTGAGCGATTTTTTCCGGCGTAATATCCTTTTCTTTCAAAAATCGCCCGTCTGTGTGTACCCGGCTGTCAGCCGGAATCCCCTGCAGATATCGGTTGGTCAACAGTCCTTGTGCCAGCGGACTGAAGGTGATAATTCCCTTATGCAACCGGGCAGCCATCGCTTTCAGGCCGTTATTTTCAATCGTGCGGTCAAAAATCGAGTAGCGGTTCTGATTGATGATAAACGGCACATGCAGTTCGTCCAAAATCGCAGTGGCTTTTTCCAGCGTGGGGCCGTCATAGTTGGATAGGCCGACATACAGCGCCTTGCCGCTGCGCACCGCCTGGGCCAGCGCGCCCATTGTTTCTTCCAACGGGGTGTTAGGATCCATGCGGTGGTGGTAAAAAATATCCACATAGTCCAGCCCCATGCGGCGCAGGCTCTGATCCAGGCTGGCCAGCAGGTATTTGCGGCTGCCCCAGTTGCCGTAAGGGCCATCCCACATTTCATAGCCTGCTTTGGTGGAAATAATCAGCTCATCGCGGTAAACGCCAAGGTCATCGTGTAGGATCCGGCCAAAATTGCGCTCGGCAGCACCCGGTTCTGGGCCATAGTTATTGGCAAGGTCAAAGTGGGTAATGCCGTTATCAAACGCCGTACGGCAGAGCGCACGCATGTTCTCATACGGAGAGGTATCGCCAAAATTATGCCACAGCCCCAGCGAAACAGCGGGCAGCAGCAGGCCGCTGTTTCCGCAGCGGCGGGTTGGCAGGGTGTTGTAACGGTTTTGTGCAGCCTGGTACATAAATATCTGCCTCCTTACAAGGATTATTGAATTTTTTTAAGGTCAACTGCACTTTCCGTACAGTCCTCCAGTGTTGTAACTTCGCTCGCCCACGCTTCGCTTTTATCCGCATAGCGTACGGTGCTGTCCTGCACGGTCAGCTGTTTCACACTGCGGGCATACAATGCGGGGATCGCATGGGAGTACACATGCCGCACCGATGGCTGTTCATCAAACAAGCCTCCCGGCTGGGTTCCCTGTCGCTTAAAAGTCATGTGCAGGTCCCGGATGCGGATATCCCGCAGGCAGCTTTCCGGCTCACCGGCCAGGAACGCACAGCTTTCGCAGGTAATGGACAGGTTATCGAATGTAACGTTCCGGATGGTTCCTGTCTTTGTCCGGCTGTTTTTCCTGGGGGTCGCACTGATGAAAATCGGTTCGCCCTTTCCCCACCAGCCCGGTGCACCCGGCTCGGCATAGCGGTCTGCATAGCGCAGGGTGGATCCGGTCAGGTGGTGAATATGGATATCCTCCACCGTTCCTCCATCGCGTACCCAGATACCCACCGCACGGGAGCAGCGGTCAATAATGCAGTCGCTTAAAGTTACGTTGCGGATCGTTCCGTGGGTCTCGGTGCCAATTTTCAAGGCAGAATCGCGGGAATGCAGCACGCAGTTCGTGATGGTGATATTCTCACACACACCATACCGGCGCGACATGGGGCCGGTGGATTTTACCACAATGGCGTCATCACCCGTTGAGACAATGCAGTTGGCAATTACCACATTGCGGCAGCAGTCCGGGTCAATGCCGTCGTTATTGGCTCCGCGGTCATCGTTCAGGATTTTTATTCCGTCAATGCGCACATTCTGGCAGCCTGCCATATGCAGTGTCCAAAAAGCGGCATCTTTCAGCGTTACATCGCGCACGGTAAAGTTTTCCACATCTTCAAACAGCATCATGCGCGGGCGGAACGCTTCGCAGGTTTTGGGGCATTCATGGAAACCGTTATCTTCGTTTTTGTCCAAAAACACCTGGTCACCCTGGCCGTAAATCGTACCCATACCGCTGATGGTCACATTTTTGGCGTGGGATGCACCCAAAAAGAAGCCGCTCTGCCAGCCATCGGCCGTATCGTCAGGGTTCACGCCGTTTCCCCCTTGGGGGAACGGTTTGATATCTACAGGGTCCAGGCTGCTGATAAGGACCGCGCCGCTTTCCAGGTAAAGTTCCACATTATCTTTCAGCAATACCGACCCACTCAGATACTGCCCGGCCGGGATGATGACACGCCCGCCGCCTGCCGCCGAGGCCGTATCCACAGCGTTTTGGATAGCAGTTGCGCAGTTTGTCCTTCCGTCCGCCACCGCACCGCAGGAAAGAATGTTGTATTCCATTGTTCTGCTCCTTCCGGCAGGAACTCTGCCTAACTTGTGCCCATCATAACACAGTTTTTATTGTCTGTAAACTTCAATTATCACAAAGAATCCGTGCATTATACAAGTTGCATTTTCCCGGCTGGGCGGCTTACAATAAAATAAATAAGTCGTATTGGGGGTAGGCAAATGCCGTCAGAAAGCCTTACATGGCAGCTTTGTCCCGTGGTTCGCGCATCATTCCATGCTGTGCTGCACAGTGGAATCGATGCGGTATCTCTTGCTGCTGCCATGCAGGAATTTTCCCAAACCGTTGAGGGGCTGCGCCAAGCACACCAGCTGCTGACAGCTTCGCTGTTTCGGTATCAGGCGCACTTGTTCCTGTACCTTGAATCTGTCGGCACAGCGCTTGCGCCGGATGGGTTGTCGCCCCTGCTGGATGCACTGCTTTGCCCATGGCCCGCTGCCGTGGGCGAAGCCCTGCCCCGCCGCTGGGTAGCAATGCAGCCGTATTTTTACCACGATATCCCCACCACTGCCGGCGATTGGCTGCGTGAGCGCCATTCCGGTGCACAGCATGGGCGCATTGCCGTTTTGAAACCGGATAAATGGTGCAGCTACATGGAGTATCATCTAAAGCTGGTGAGCGAGGGCTTGCTGGAGGGGGATCGCTGGCATCTGATCAGTGTACAGGAAAACCTGCTGTTTTCTTATTTGGAAGAACCGCGTACCCATGTAAATATCCGCCACCAACCCGGTGTACCAAGCGCCGAGCTGCAAGAATGGCTTGCTGTTGACCCAGAAAGTCACTTTGAGCATTTTGCCAAAGAACAGCAGGGGCCGGATGCTCCAAATTTTGTTTATCTCCCCCGCTGTGCAGGTACCCACGAATAGGAGGTTTGCACAATGATCCGTATCGGCTGCCGTGCCCATGACTACGGCAAACATACCCCCGTCCAACTAGCGCACATTCTGCACACTGCCGGGTATGGGTGTGCTGCTGAAAGATGAACAGCTGATTGATGACGCGCTGAACCAGTATTACTGGCATATCAAATATTTGCAGGACCCTGAAAGCGGGCTGTACTACCACGGCTATAACAATATTACCGGGGACCACATGTCCGGCATCAAGTGGGGCCGCGCCAATGCCTGGGCCGCGTATACCATGTCTCAGGTGGGCATTCGCCTGCCGCAGTGCTACCTGTACCCCAAGTTTTTGGATGTTGTCGGCAGCCTGAACGACCAGCTTGCCGCACTTAAGCTTTACCAGACCGAAAACGGTCTGTGGCGCACCATTGTGGACGATGAAACTTCTTATGAGGAAGTCAGCGCCAGCGCCGGCATCGCTGCCGCCATGATCGCCAAGGGCAACCCGCTGCACATCAAGTACATCAATAAATCTATCCCCGGTATGCTGGCAAACGTCAGCCCGGATGGCCGCGTGCTGAATGTTTCCGGCGGCACCGCGGTTATGAAAGATGCCGACGGTTACCGCAGCATCAGCCGCGACTGGATTCAGGGCTGGGGCCAGGGATTGGCGCTTGCGTTCTTCGCGGGTGTGCTGAACTATGACAATGTCCGTTCTGACGGTGCGCTGTAAAAACTTGTTCCTATAATGAAATCCCGGTATGGTACACAGTTGAACTGCACCCCATTTGTTAGACAGTATGGTATACTATCTAACAAGTGGGGTGTTGTTCATTGCGGCATAGTCCAGGTACTTCTGTTCCCCGGTCAGCTGCCAGGTTTTCAGCACCCCGGAAAGAAAACGCCCTGGTGATAATAGAAATGGCCTTTCGGCGGCAGGTCGGCAGCAGCAAACTTGCGCATCATTGTATCGCAGGCGGCGCGGGCATAAAACAGTGTTGTTTCCATTTTTTGTCCTTTTTGATGTACGTACAATTACTCCGCATACCTGGTATATTTGAGATTTTTTGTCAATGTCATGACAGCAGATCCAGCGTCACGGCGTCCAACTCCATACCGCTTTGACCGAAGTAGAAACGCAGGTAGAAAACTTCCCCCGCGTCAACGGCAGGCAGCGCCGCCGTAAACTCGCACCAGTCGGTCTGTGCGCCCGTGATGGTAATGGTTTTCACAAACACCCGTCCCGCAAAAATCGAAACCGGGATCTGGGCCAGCGGGCTGTTGCCCGGCATTGCGCGGCAGCGCAGATGCAGCGTGTATGCGCCGCCCTGCTCAACCATCACACAAAACGCAGTGGTGCGGCGGTAACCATTATCAATCGCGGCCGGGTCAATGCTTACGTATCCATGTAATGTCAGGGGTTGGCCGTTCTGCGCCGCCTGCTGCATATCCTGCTCGGCCATCGCTTCCAACTGGGCATCCAACGCCGTGGTGCGGCCAATGCTGCGGCGGAACGCAGGTGTCTGCAGCAAAAAGCGGCAGATATTCGCCGCGCTGCGCTGCAGCTCGCCCCGGATCAGCCGTCCCTCTGTCAAAGCAACGGCCAGATCATCGCTGCCGGAGTTATGCTCCGGGTCCGTCACAACCATGAACACATCATTCTGGGCGCGAACCATCGCAGCCACATGCTTGGTGCTGCCTGCGCCGTCGCGGTCATTGCCCTCGGCCCACCAGTCACTCATCACAATGCCGGTGTAACACCATTGGCCGCGCAAAATTGTTGTAACAAGGTCATAATTGCTGGCCGTCCAGTAACCATTCAGCGGGTTATAGGATGTCATAATGGAGCGGGCATGCCCCTCTTTGACGGCAATTTCAAAGCCGCGCAGATAGATTTCCCGCAAAGCACGTTCCGATACAACCGATTCAACGAAGTGACGCCGGTGCTCCTGATTGTTCGTTGCAAAATGTTTGATGGTTCCGGTTACACCCCAGCGGTGCATCCCGCGCAGCTGAGCACAGGCCATTTTGCCGGTCAGCAGCGGATCTTCCGAGAAATACTCGAAGTTGCGGCCGTTCAGCGGATGGCGGTGAATGTTGATGCCAGGGCCAAGCAGCGTATCCACATGGTTTTTGCGCAGCTCCAGCCCTTCCATCGAGTAGAGTTCCTCGCTTAATCCCTCGTTGAAAGTCGCGGCCAGGCAGGTGCCATTAGGCATGGCAAAAGCAACGGTGCCGCAGTCCATACGGATACCGCTCGGCCCGTCCGAACAGCAGGCGGCAGGCAGCCCATAGCGCTGCAAAGCATCGCTGACGCCTCCGATTGCCCCAGCTGTCCCCGGCGTAACGCGCGGAGAGTTCATCCCCTCGCCCCGGACAATGGTGCAAAGCTCCTCATCGCTGAACTGTGCCACAAAGTCTGCCATCGCAGTGGTACCATCGGCCACATCCCGCAGGCGGATGCCTTTGTCGCCAGTCTGGAGCCATTCCCGCGGCAGGCGGGCGGCGCGGCGGGGCTCGGGCCGTTCTTCCTCGGTGGGCACGGGTTCCCATGCTGGGGTTCCATCCGCACCAGGGCGCAGGCGTTCAAAGGCTACAGCCGGAGCAGCTGCAGATTCCAACTGTTCCACCACCATCAACGGTAGTGTGACCGTAAAAGCTTCTTCCGCACTTCGCACATCGGTGCCAAGGCTGAAGCGATACTCGCCTGCTTCCAGCACAAAGGCAGACTTGTGCCCGGTCACACCGCTGTCATCATAGCTGGCAAAGTTACGCCACGGGGCTTTCAGTGTCAGGGTCTGGCTCTCCCCATGGGCCAGCGTTCTGGTTTTTGCAAAGGCGCACAGCACTTTGGACGGTTTTCCCAGCCGCCCCTGCGGCGCGGTGCAGTAGAGCTGCACAACTTCCTTGCCGGGGCAGCTGCCGGTATTTTGGACGGCAGCAAAGGCGGTAATGCCATCGGCTGTTTCATCTGCGCTCAACAGCCGAACTTCAAATTTTGTATAGGAAAGGCCAAAGCCAAAGGGATAAAGCACCTTTTCCGGTGCAAACGTTTCAAAATAGCGGTAGCCGACGTAAATATCTTCGGCATAGATGTTGCGGTCATCCGCCCCGTAATGGTCAGCCGCCGGATAATCTGCCGGGGTGCAGGCGATGGTATCGGGCAGTTTGCCGCAGGGGTTGACGGTACCATTCAGCACATCCAGCACACCGCGGCAGCCTTCCTGCCCGCCCTGCCAGATGTACGCCACCGCGCCGGGGTTGTATCGCATGACCCACTGCATATCAATGATATTGCCAACATTCAGCAGCACCACAGATTTTTTGAAATGACGGCAAACCAGCGCCAGCATATTTTCCTCGCCCTCGGTCAGCAGAAAGCTGCCGGGAGTATTGCTATTGTCCTGGTCTTCCCCTGCCGTGCGACCGATGACAATAAACGCCGTTTCGGCACGCTGGGCCGCAGCGCGGACAAAGTCTTCATCCAGCGGCATTTCCGGCTGAAACCACGGTTCCTGTGCCCAGCCGGTTCCCATCTCGTAAGGGTGTTCCGCCAGCCATGCTGCATAGCGGGCCTGCACCTCGGCATCCAGCTGGTAGCCGTCCGGACCGCCCAGCACTTCGGGCAGGTTCGGCACATGGGCGGTGTTCACCAGCCCGCCGGACCCTGTGCCGCTTTGGTAGTAGTGAAATTGCGCGTACCCAAATAAAGCCGCTCTGCCGCCGGAAGCCAGTGGTAAGACAGCCTCATTTTTCAGCAGAACAATACCCTCTGTCACAGCCTGGCGAGCCAGCGCTGCATAACGGGACATTTCCAACATTGTATTTTTCATCATACTGAAACTCCGATCCTGATAGATTGTAAATTCCAGCGCCACACTTAGTCATAATACACTATTTTCAGGATTTAGCAAGAGGTTCCTACGCGAGAAAGAAAGTTTTATTTGTCTTTGAAAAAAGTAAAAAGTTTTATGAAGTCAGAAAGTTTCTATTCGCCATTCTTTGAACTGTTTTCTTTTTGCGGCCGAGTTTGTATGCGGGGCAAAGCAAATCGGGATCAGAGTTTTTTCTTGGAACAAGGTTCAGAAAATTTCCAACATATCATTTATTAAAAAGACTAAGGCAACACCGCACAATTCCCGCCTAGCGGCTTAAGCACCGCTTCGGCGGCTGCGGCACGGCATCTGCGTTGCCAAAATGCT
>OGQN01001535.1_pt1 | contig 18553 bp, 15 predicted proteins | sample 1553231 | NCBI WGS metagenome assembly OGQN01 (sample SAMEA2579950, study PRJEB22360) | human gut metagenome | biome: human gut; feature: human-associated habitat; material: faeces | place: Denmark | collected 2008/2010 | reverse complement strand
ATATTAGCTCAGTTGGTAGAGCACTAGACTTTTAATCTAGGTGTCCCGGGTTCGAGCCCCGGATGTCTCATTTGAACAAGCCTGTTAAGGCTTGTTTTTCTTTCCTGAAAGATGCAGCGGATGCAGCTCGGGAATAATTTCATAATGTTATGCGGATATGGCGGAACTGGCAGACGCGCCAGACTTAGGATCTGGTGGGGTACCCCGTGCAGGTTCGATTCCTGTTATCCGCATTTTTTAAAGGCAAGAGCAGATCACATTCTGTTTTCTGCCTTTTTTGTTTTTTGTCACAGTTGATTTTGGGAGAAGCTGCGTGAGAAAACTGATTCGATAATAAAATGACAGACAATCGTATTGTTTTGCGGCAAAAAAACGACAATAAATAAGCAGCCTCTGTTTGTGTCAGAAAGTAATTGGCGTGCGAACAATTTAAATAAAAAGGCGGCTCACAGAGGCTGACGATAGATGAAAATATAGAAAATATAGGGATTATGACGATAAGGGGATAGACAGAAGGTTATCCTTCAGGGAAGGACATCGCAGCAGATCAGATCATTTGAAATACAGGGAATTTTGGAGGGGGAATGTTGAAATATCGGTGCTTTCAGGCTTTTTTACGCGAGAAATTGACAAATACTTAACTTTTAAATTGGTTGGGCCTCTGCGTTTTGAAATTTGTAAATAGGTAAAATGGCTGTAAAACAAAGGGAAAGAATCTGATTTTTTACATGAAGTATCTAAAAAATTTCGTAAAATTGAAGATTAGCTATTTACTTATTAGTAAATGTGTTGTAGAATAAGGATGAAGGTAAAAATTCAACACAGAAAGGGAGTTAAAAAAATGTCAACCGTATTATATGAAGTAAAAGGTAATATTGCTATTCTTACTATTAGCCGTGAAAAAGCTCTTAATGCTTTAAATTCAGAGGTTCTGAATGATCTGGATGCAGCTCTCGATGCAGTAGATGTTAACGCTGTCAGAGCACTGATCATCACAGGTGCCGGCAAGAAATCTTTCGTAGCTGGTGCTGATATCGGTGAAATGAGCACATTAACACCAGAAGAAGGTGAAGCTTTCGGTAAGAAAGGTAATGACGTATTCAGAAAGATCGAAACATTCCCTATTCCAGTAATTGCTGCAGTTAATGGTTTCGCATTAGGCGGCGGTAATGAAATCTGCATGAGCTGTGATATCCGTATCTGTTCTGACAATGCTATCTTCGGTCAGCCAGAAGCTGGACTTGGTATTACACCTGGTTTCGGCGGTACACAGAGACTTGCTCGTATCATCGCTCCTGGTTTAGCTAAAGAAATCATTTACTCAACAAAGAATATCGATGCTGCAAAGGCTAAAGAAGTTGGTCTTGTAAATGAAGTTTATACACAGGATGAATTACTTCCAGCAGCTGAAAAGCTTGCTAATAAGATTGCTAAGAATGCACCTATCGCTGTTCGTGCTTGTAAGAAAGCTATCAATGAAGGTCTTGATCTTCCTATGGACGAAGCTATCGTACTTGAAGAGAAACTGTTCGGCAGCTGCTTCAAGACACATGACCAGATCGAAGGTATGGAGGCATTCCTTACAAAACGTAAAGAGAAAAACTTCATCAACGCTTAATTTATTAAGTACATAATTAGAGCGGCTGTGCTGCTGCACAGCCGTAGTGTGTTATATATTTGTTACAGGAGGTATTAGTCCAATGAAAGTAGGAGTTATTGGCGCAGGTACAATGGGTTCAGGTATCGCGCAGACATTTGCACAGACAGATGGTTATGAAGTTGTATTATGTGATATTTCTGAGAGACTTGCAGAAGGCGGTAAAGAGAAGATCGCGAAAGGTCTTAACAAGAAAGTAGCTAAAGGTAAGATGACTCAGGAAGCAGCAGACGCTATTTTAGGTAAGATCACAACGGGTCTTATGGATAAATGTGCAGATTGTGATCTGATCGTTGAAGCTGCATACGAGGATCTTGGCGTTAAACATGAAATGTTCAAAGAATTAGACGTTATCTGCAAACCAGAAACAATCTTCGCATCTAATACCTCTTCCCTTTCTATCACAGAAATCGGAGCAGGCGTTAACAGACCAGTTGTTGGTATGCATTTCTTCAATCCGGCACCGGTTATGAAACTGATCGAAGTTATTGCAGGTCTTAATACACCTGATGAAACAGTTGAGAAGATTAAAGAGATTTCAGTTTCTATCGGTAAGACACCTGTACAGGTTAAAGAAGCTGCTGGTTTCGTTGTAAACAGAATTCTTATTCCTATGATCAATGAAGCAGTTGGTATCTATGCTGACGGTGTTGCTGATGTTGAAGGTATTGATACAGCTATGAAACTTGGTGCAAACCATCCAATGGGACCTCTTGCATTAGGTGACTTAGTTGGTCTTGATATCTGTCTTGCAATCATGAATGTTCTTTACACAGAGACAGGCGATTCCAAATATCGTCCTCATCCACTGTTAAGAAAGATGGTTCGTGGTGGTAAACTTGGTCAGAAGACTGGCGAAGGTTTCTACAAATATGACTAATTATCATTGATCGGTGTAATATGTTGACAGGCCTTTAGGACCGGTTCAGATTATTGATCAAATAATAGCTGCTGTATATTCGGATTTGGCGCTGAATATACAGCAGTTTTTGTATGCCTGTAAGGAGAAAATGTTTGCTAAAAAAGTTACTTTTTGCAAGTGGACTATTGAAATGAAACTCGGTTTTTGGTAATATTGAATGGGAAAATGATTCGATCATTGACAAAAGTCAATTTTGTCAATTATGCCAAATTGATGGATTATACACATGGAGGACATTTCACATGAATGAACGAAGACTTGAACTAGAGGGTGAAATAGAAAGGATGAAACAGCGGTTGAGCTACAACATCAAACGTTATCGTAAACTCAGCCGGGTTTCTCAACAGGCGCTGGCAGATATGTGCGGATTGCATAGAACCTATATATCGGATCTTGAGAATGCAAAATGCAACCCAACACTTAGCGTACTGATGGTTTTGGCAGATTGTCTCAATGTTCAGTTAGAAGATTTACTGAAAGAGTAATAAAATGTAAATCCGCTATTTACTTTTGGTGGAATATAGCATAAAATAATAGAGTATTATTGACAGGATTTACAAAGAAATACATGCATTGAGTATGTAAAAACATATAAGGAGCTGAGTTAGTTTATGGTTAGAGCAATCGTTGGAGCGAACTGGGGAGATGAAGGTAAAGGCAAGATTACAGATATGTTGGCCGAGGATTCAGATATTATTATCCGTTTCCAGGGCGGCAGCAATGCCGGTCATACAATTATTAATGATTACGGCAAATTTGCATTACATCTTCTGCCATCTGGTGTCTTTTACAATCATACCACAAGTGTCATCGGTAATGGCGTGGCATTGAACATCCCATACCTGATTAAGGAATTGGAGAGTCTGACATCCAGAAATGTACCAATGCCGAAGATTCTTGTATCAGATCGTGCACAGATTCTGATGCCATATCATATTTTATTAGATGCTTATGAAGAAGAAAGACTTGGAGGCAAATCCTTCGGTTCAACGAAGTCAGGTATTGCACCATTTTATTCTGATAAATATGCAAAGATTGGTTTTCAGGTAAATGAGCTCTTCGATGAGGAAGGCCTCAAGGACAAGGTTTATAGTGTTGTAGAGACTAAGAATGTACTGATCGAGCATCTGTACCACAAGGAGAAGCTTGATCCGGAAGAAATCTATCAGACACTGCTTGAGTATAGAGATATGATCAAACCTTTTGTATGTGATACATCTGTATACTTACATCAGGCACTGAAAGAGAATAAGAGAATTCTTCTTGAAGGTCAGCTCGGTTCTCTGAAGGATCCGGATTTTGGTATTTATCCGATGGTTACATCTTCACCTACACTGGCATCTTACGGTGCTATTGGTGCCGGTATTCCGGGATATGAGATCAAGGATGTTATCACAGTTGTTAAAGCTTATTCAAGTGCAGTTGGTGCCGGCGAATTCGTATCTGAGATTTTTGGTGAGGAAGCTGATGAACTCAGAAAGCGCGGCGGTGACGGCGGTGAATTTGGTGCAACAACAGGCCGTCCAAGACGTATGGGTTGGTTTGATGCGGTTGCTTCAAGATATGGCTGCCGTGTACAGGGGGCGACGGAAGTTGCACTTACAGTACTGGATGTACTTGGTTATCTTGATGAGCTGCCGGTATGTATCGGTTATGAGATTGATGGTGAAGTGACAAGAGACTTCCCTACAACTCATCTGCTCAAGAAAGCAAAACCTGTTTATACAACATTACCGGGTTGGAAGTGCGATATCCGTGGTATTACGAAGTATGAAGATCTTCCTGAGAACTGCCGTAAGTACATTGAATTCATTGAGAAAGAGCTGGAAGTTCCGATCACAATGGTATCCAATGGACCGGGTCGTCATGAAATCATCAAACGTAAATAAACTAATAAAATATTTCTAAAATATAAGATAAAGACTGTTTCGGCAGTCTTTATTTTTTTAGAAATATTTTAGCCTTTCCTCATGAGAAATACACAATTGTATCGTACAATAAATATGTCAAATCAAGAACAGACAGTGCTGCGGATGGAAGGAGAAGGACATCCGTTTGGAAAGGGAAAGGTGAGAATATAAGTGTTTGACAAAATGTATTATGAAGAGAACAATATTATTCCAAAGAAGGAGTATAACAATATAATCAATACTTTACATAAAGAGAAGAAGTTCAGACCAGCCAGGATTTCTGTTGTACGAAAGATATTTTTCAATAGAGAGATCAATTATCTGTCAGATGCGGTCAGTGTGAATCACGGGAACTCAGACAGCTATTGTATTATGATGACCGACTGGCAGACGGACCGGTTGATTCTCGAGAAGAAGTGCAGGAGAGAAGGCCTTATCTCCAAGAGTTATCTGAAGCTGTCAGAGAGGCAGTTTGAACAGATTCTGGATGGTGATTATGAATGGATGGCTGCTTCCAGAGAAAGTATATTGAGAGATTTTTATCTTCAGCTAACGATCAATCAGATGAGACCTGGGGTTGTTGTGGATTACGAGCGTCAGGCCTTTCGGATGAACAGCAAGAAGGAATATATGATTTTTGATCTGGCTATCCGATCTACGTATCTTTTCACCAAAGATACAATATTGAGCCCATTGTTGAAACAGACAGAGCGCCTGGGGAAGAATCAGGTGGCTATGACTTACAAACAGATGGCAGAATTGCCGGGCTTTATTTATCGTATGACAGGAATTGAGCAGAAGAATCAGCAGCTACTCCCTGAATTTGCATAAACATCAGAAAAAGAACAAAAGAAAAGGATGTCCCATGACAGATGACAGGATCTGACAGTGATGGGACATCTTTTTTTGACGTCTACAGATTGAAGAGAACCCTATTTAGTGATAAAATACATTATGCGAAACAGAATTCAAGTTGAACAGATAGGTCGAATAGATAGTGAATGAATGGGAAGAAAAGAAGGTGAGAGAACGTGAAAGAAAAAATTCAGCTATTATCAAGAGGTGTATTTGAGTATGAGAATCCGAATATAGAGATATCGGAGAAAGAGATAGAACTGGAAGTGGAATTTGGCAGTCGGTATACAGGGGCTATTCAGTTGAACAGCCGTAATCATATTGAAATACGTGCCATGGTTTTCTCATCGAATAAGTGGATGCAGTGTCTGGAGTCAACGATTATAGGAACATCAGGGAGCATACATTATGTTTTTGATACACAGGCTCTGGAGATTGGAGAAGTGTGTGATGGTTGCTTTTACGTTGTCAGCAATGGCGGTGAGATAACTGTCCCGTACAGAGTGAAGGTATGTGCACCATTTTGCACCACCAGTATGGGGGACATCAATGATCTGGATCAGTTTGCGGCTTTGGCCAGAGATAATTGGGCGGAAGCTTTGAAGATTTTTAAGACACTGGAATTTGAACGGGTCTTTCTGAACAATAAGAAGAACAGACAGATTTACGCAACGCTGATCAAAGGTCAGGATGTGTCGCTGGCTATGGAAGAATTTTTATGTACGGTGAAGCGAAAACAACCAGTACAGATCAGAGTGTCCCAGGAGTTGATTGAATTTGAGAATCTTAGTCATACAGTCAGCGAACGTCTGCTGATCGAGAAGAGTCAGTGGGGACATGTGAAGATCCAGGTGTCTGCTGATGGTGATTTCATCAAAGTTTATAAGCAGACGGTAACGGATGAGGATTTTCTGGGCAGCTATTATCAGCTGGAATATCAGATCATTCCGGGAGCTAATTCAATTCATACAGGAGAAATCATATTAGAGACATTAAACCAGAGAATTGTGGTGCCGGTCTGCTGCAGAAGGACCAAGGTAAAAGATGAAGATTACATTGAGCGTAAGTCTCTGAAGGATTCCTGGATGCATTTGCGCAGGCGATATCTGGCCTACGAATTGCATCAGATTACCAGAGAGCAGATGATATCGGATGCCCGGGAGGATATTAATGGCTGCTTAAACAACAGCAAAGACATTATCTACAAGGTTATTGAAGCGGATTTTCTTCGTATGGAAGGAAATATAGAAGAAGCACGGTCGATTTTGGAGACGATCAACGGCAGAGAACTGCGATACCGTTCAGCGGTTTCATACAGCTATTTTCTTTATGTGAATGCTCTTTGCCGACAGGAAGAACAATATACAGAATATGTTCGCGATTCAATCCGGTTTTATACAGAGGGTCAGTATCATGACAGATGGGAATTATTCTATATGCTGATGAAACTGGATACAAGAGAGTCGCAGCACCAGACCAGAGATTTCAGACAGATCAAAGAACTTTATGACCACCGGATGGTAGGCGGTGTGATGTATCTGGAGGCAGCGAAGATCATCAATGAGGATCCTTCTCTGATTCGAGAGATGGGTGATTTTGAGATCAGCTTATTTTTGTGGGGACTGCGCCATGACTGTCTGAATCGGGAAACTATTTTCAGGTTTGCGGACCTTGTTCTTCGCATGAGAAGCTATCATGGAGCATGTCTTCATGCCATGATCGAAATGTGCTCGATTTATGAGACAAAGAATATTCTTTCTGCAGTGCTCCATTTGCTGATTCTGGGAGAGAAGAAAGAGAAGGTCTATCATCAGTGGTATGAACTGGGCATCAAGTCTTCGATTAAGATGCCGGAGCTGTATGAATATTATATGGCAACACTGGATATGGCTTCATGTAAGAAGCTGCCGGTGCCTGTATTGATTTATTTTCAGTATGATAATCATCTGCAGCTTGATCAGAAAGCGTTCCTTTTCCGTTATGTCATTGAGCATAGAGATCAATTGGACAGGCTTTTTACAGCTTATGATGGCATTATCCGGGCATTTACATTTGAACAGCTGCAGAACGGTGTGATTAATGAGGATATCGCGGTTTTATATGATCATTATCTGACAAAAGAAGCGATGACGCCACACGTTGTCAAAGCGATGCCGGCAGTTATTTTCAAACATCATATCCATTGTGACCATCCGGGAATTAAGGGTGTAGTGGTAGATTATTCAGAACTGGGTGAAGAGAATTATTACCCTTTTGTTCATGGAGAGGCTTATGTGGATCTTTATATGGATGACTATAGGATCGTGCTTGTGGATGCCAAGGGTGGGCGTTATATGTCCACAATTCCATATACGACAGGCAGACTGATGGATGTTGGTAAGTACATCAAAATTTGTTATGAACAGGGAAGAGACAACAAGATGCTTGTTCTTAATAGAAGTGAACGGGCGTTAAAATATCAGATGATGGATGATGTTTCAATTGAAACTTATAAATGTGTCTTGAAGCTTCAGGATGTCAGCCGTCATTATCAGAAGACAATTCTTAAAAACCTGATTGATTATTACTATGATAATTATGAAGGAGAGACATTGGAGAAGTATCTTCTTCAGCTGGATATTCATCTGCTTGGGCATTCCGAACGCAGTCACATCATTGAGTATTTTATTCAAAGAGGACTGTTTGATAAAGCTTATGAGGCCATCAGGGAGTATGGCTATGAGGGAATTCAGGATAAGCGGGTTATGCGTCTTTGCTCAAGGGTGATCCGGGAGAAAGATTTTGAGAAGGATGATCTGCTTGTAGAACTGTCTTATTTTGCGTTCTCAAATGGCAAATACGATGAGACGACGCTCCAGTATCTGATTTTGTTCTATGCCGGAACAACAGAAGGTCTGTATGCGATATGGAAAGCGGCCGGAGATTTTGAAGTACCGGCTGCACAGTTAGAAGAACGATTGCTGTGTGAGATTTTATTTACAGAAAATCATGTGGCAGAAGGATGTGAGGTTTTTGCTTCATATTATAATGACCATCCGGGACACAGACTGACAAGAGCATTTCTTGGCTATTACGGATACCATTATCTGGTTCATGGACAGACAGCTGGAGAGAAGATTTTTCAGATTATGGAAATTGAGCTGGATCAGCTCGAGAATGCGAGGAATGTCTGTGCGCTTGCACTGCTGCAGTATTATTCAGAGGCAGAGCATGTGGAACCGGAATTTTATGAACGGCTGCAGCATGAAGTATCTGCATTTATGGACAAAGGGATCCTGCTTCCGTTTTTCAAAAAATATGCCGGTGATGCAGAGGTTCCGGGAGAACTGGCGGATTTTATGTATGCGGAATATCATACAAGCCCGAAATCTGCAGTGACGATTTATTACCGCCCGGCAGATCAGGAGAGTGCAGAGTGGATACATGAACCAATGCGGCATATTCTCGGCGGCATTTTTATTAAAACTTTCCAGCTATTTGATGGAGAGGCGGTCGAATATTATATTGCCGAGCAGGATGGAGAACAGCTTAAGACCGGTGATAAGAAGAGGCTTGCTGCACCGCGGTCATCGAATCAGTGGCCGGGGACAGGTGTGGAATTGTTGAGCCGAATGCATCAGGCAATTCAGGCCGAGGATGATCAGGCAGTGGATGAACTGATTCGTTCTTATGAGCGTGTCAATGAGATGACAGATCAGTTATTTGAGTTGAAATAGGAGACACAGAGAATGGAAAAACAAAAGTTGATGGTTGGATACGATCTGTGTACAGACTATTCGCAGATCAGTTATTACAATATAGAGAAAGATGAACCGGATTCTGTTGAACTGGACGGACAGGCGGAAATCCCTACCGTGCTCTGCAGGCTGTTTGCCGGTGACGAATGGCTGGTGGGGCAGCAGGCAGTGAAAGCGGCACAGGAGGGAAAGGGTGTTCCGGTCAGGAACTTTACGACGCACATCGCCGATGACCCGATGGTGGATGTAGCCGGTGAACGGATGGAGAAGTCTGGCCTTATCAGCATTTTTCTGACAAAGACGCTTAAGGCGATAGAGAAAGTCAGTGCGTCGGCGGAAATAGGCTTTATAACGATTACCATGGAAGATATTGATCTGGCGGCAGCGGATGCGCTGAAAAGGGCGATTGCATCCATGGGGATGGATGCAAAATTACTGGCATTGGAGAGCCACCGTCTGAGTTATGAATATTATGCACTGTCACAGCGAAGAGAGCTCTGGACGCATGATGTGGGATTGTTTGAATATGACAGACATGGCCTGAGATATCATCATTTAAGTGTTTCATGGAAACATCATCCGCCGGTAGTGACCGCAGAGACAACGGAGCTGAAACAATATCTGGATGGGCATGAATTGTCAGATCAGGTACCGCCGGAGATGGACAGAAAATTTCTTGAGGCCATCAAAGAAGTTTCTGCCAGAAGAACGATCTCAACTTATTATCTTATGGGAGAAGGCTTTGCTGAAGCAGGATCCGGCAAAAGCTGGATGAATCTTTCGTTGAAGCAGCTGTGCGCTATGAAGCGTCATGTCTTTGTAGGTCAGAATCTTTATGCCAGAGGTGCCTGCTATCACAGTTATGATCAGGGCGCGCTTGGAAAGAAGCCGGGATTTGCAGCAGCCAATGCAGGTTTGTTGACAAAGGATATTTATCTGCGTTCTGTACATAAGCATGCGCCCCGGAAACTGGTTCTGGCAGCGTCAGGAACGCCGTGGTATAGTGCTGTTTCGAAAACGGCGATTATCATTGATGACCAGGAACAGCTGATTATCAGAATGAGAGATCCACTGACTAATTTTGAACAGACAGAAGTCTTACAGTTGGATGATTTGCCGGAAAGGCCGCCGAAGACGACAAAATTACTCATTGAGACATCTTTTCAGTCAGAAACAAGCTGCCGTATTAGGATTACAGATATTGGATTTGGTGAGATTTTTGCGGCAACAGGCAAAGTATGGGAGAAACAGTTTGATATCACTGAAGCGGCAGCAGTCCCTTTGCAAGCGGGGAAGGAGTCGGTCATTGAAGCAACGATGCCGTTGGAAGTTTTTCCGTTAGACATGAAGATGTCAGGGACACGCATCTTTTCACTGGAGGAATTATGTTGGTATCTCTCAAAGAACGTTTATGTTACGACATACGATCTTTTCGATGAGAAAATGTTTTTCTGGATGGACAAAATTACCGGGAATCATTCTCTGGCATTGGCCATTGCCAATTACAAATCTTCCGGAAAGCCATTGAAGGAGATTGTCCGATTGCTTTTAAATGCTGTGGATTATCTTGACAACGGTGAGATCGCCAGAATTTATAATAAACTGACGGAGATGGAGAACCAGAATCCGCTGGAACAGATGCGGCTTGCGGCAGATAATTATAATCGTTATGGCCATTATATGGCAGCACTGAAAAACTATCACCATGTTGTTTATCAGATGTCGCACGATTATGAAGAAGAGATGACAAGACAGTTTAAGGCGGACACATGGCATAATAGGGGTTTGGCATTTCTGAAGCTGCACAATTTAAAATGTGCGGCGGAATGTATGGAGAATGCGTTTGAGTTGGTGAAAACACAGGAATTCTGGCACCGTATATGTATGTGCTGGAATTGATGGGAGATCATGAGAGAATTCTGGCACTGATCCGTCAGGAAGAGATTACGCCGGATATCAGTGATGCGATTTTTAACCGGTACAAAGAGGCCGAGAATCAGTGCAGGGACTCAGCGTCCAACAAAAGGGTTCAGACTGGACTGGCATTTAGAAACAGCGATTCGCCTGAGCAATACAGGGAATTTGTCATAGATTATCTGGAACAGCAGAAGAAAAATTATGATCTGTCTTAGCCAGTATTAGAGCAGCAGAAGCAGTGCTGCCGGAGATACAGATTGGATAGAAAGGTTTTATAAAAATGGAAAGACATTATTATACACAATACAGTGAAAATCTTCAAAGAGAGATGCATGTACTGGTTTATGGCTATACGGGGGTGCCGATTATTGTATTCCCGTGTCAGGACAGTATGTGTGATAATTTTGAGAATTTCGGCATGATCGATGTGCTTCGGGATTATATTGATGGTGGAAAAATCCAGCTCTTTTCCGTTGATACGGTGGATAAGGAGAGTTGGTCTGACACATGGGGCGATAAAGGCTATCGTGCATGGGTACAGGAATGCTATTATCATTATATCGTAGATGAAGTCCTTCCGATGGTACATGAGATTAATGGTACAGGACAGCTTCCGCTGACATTGGGATGCAGCCTGGGTGCGACACATGCAGCCATCGTATTCTTCAGAAGACCGGATCTTTTCGGCGGTGTGCTCGGTATGTCCGGCTGTTATGATGCCACCTATTTCACAGATGGATGGTGCGATGAGAATCTGTATAATAATTCTCCTGTTCATTTTCTGGAGAACATGCCTTCAGATCATCCATATATCCAGCTGTATAATGAGAGAAAAATCATTCTCTGCGTAGGACAGGGCAACTGGGAGAGTGAGGGAATCCGTACAACGGGTCAGATGGCAGACATTTTCTACAGAAAAGGGATCCACGGATGGACCGATTTCTGGGGATATGATGTGGATCATGACTGGCCATGGTGGAAAAAGCAGATCCGCTATTTCCTGCCGTTTCTTGTTGATTAATGACATCCTTATAAGACACAAAAGCTCCGTCTTTTCTTTTAACAAAGAAAGGCCGGAGCTTTTTGTATTTAAAGAATGTGTTAGGTGTACGGTTTGTTGATATTCGTGCTTGACAAATTTTCACGGTAATTATAATATAGAGAATAGAAAATGTGGCGAGAAAGAGGAGTAGATACAGGATCTCTTCAGAGAGAGCGGTTTGGTAGCTGGAAGACCGCTTAGAGCAATGTGTATTGAAGGTAGCTTTTGAACAGGATGGCTGAACAGGAACGGACGGCGAAGGGTTGACGACCGGTTTTAGTAGGCTGTAACGGGTAGCTCCGTTAAAGGCTCTGAAGGCATATGAAAGTGCATGTATCGGTCTGTTGGTCAGATTATTGTACTTATCGGTTCGGTGAGTTGTGCATGTGATTGAAATATGTGAATAAAGGTGGTACCGCGAGCTCTCGCCCTTTTGGGATATGAGGGCTCTTTTTTTACGCGAATATCGCGACAATGAGTGAAACTCGCTAAGCGTGTTTCAGCTCGTTGGTGACTGATCCGGAATTCTGATTTTTGCAGATTTTTTGGACAGTCACTTTACAAAGAAGACAGGAGATTAAAATTATGGAAATGGAAAAAACTTATAATCCTGCGGCCATTGAAGAGAAGATTTATGACCGCTGGCTGCAGAAGAAGTATTTTCATGCAGAGGTAGACAGAAGCAAGAAACCTTTTACAATTGTCATGCCGCCTCCAAATATTACAGGACAGCTGCATATGGGTCATGCTCTTGACAATACGATGCAGGATATTCTGATCCGTTATAAGAGAATGCAGGGCTATGAAGCATTATGGCAGCCGGGTACAGACCATGCCAGCATTGCGACAGAAGTTAAGATCATTAACAAATTAAAAGAAGAAGGCATCAGCAAAGAAGAACTCGGACGTGAAGGTTTCCTTGAGAAAGCATGGGAATGGAAGGAAGAGTATGGCGGCCGTATTATCAAACAGCTGAAGAAACTGGGTTCTTCCGCTGACTGGGACAGAGAGCGTTTTACAATGGATGAAGGCTGTTCCAAGGCTGTAGAAGAAGTTTTCTGCAAGCTGCATGAGAAAGGCTATATTTACAAAGGTTCCAGAATCATCAACTGGTGTCCTGTCTGCAAGACATCGATTTCCGATGCAGAGGTAGAACATGTAGAACAGGTCGGCCATTTCTGGCATATCAAGTATCCGGTAGCCGGTGAGCCGGGAAGATTTATCGAAATTGCCACAACCCGTCCTGAGACATTACTGGGCGATACAGCGGTTGCTGTTCATCCGGAGGATGAGCGTTATATGGATCTCATCGGCAAGAATGTTATTCTTCCGCTTGTGGGCAGAGAAATCCCTGTTGTAGGCGATTTACATGCGGATAAGGACAAAGGTACAGGTGCCGTTAAGATTACACCGGCCCATGACCCTAACGATTTTGAGGTTGGTAAGAGACATAATCTGCCTGAGATCAATGTGATGAATGATGATGGTACCATCAACAAGCTTGGCGGCAAATATGCAGGCCTTGACCGTTATGAGGCCAGAAAGCAGATTGTTGCAGATCTTGATGCCCAGGGTTATCTCTGCGGTATCGAAGATATTACACATGCGGTTGGTACCCATGACAGATGTAAGACAACAGTAGAGCCGATGATCAAACCTCAGTGGTTTGTTGCTATGGAAGAAATGGCAAAGCCTGCAATTAATGCAATCAAAACAGGCGAATTGAAATTTGTTCCTGAATCCTACAGCAAGACTTATCTTCACTGGCTTGAGAATATCCGTGACTGGTGTATCTCCAGACAGCTCTGGTGGGGCCACAGAATCCCTGCATACTACTGTGATGAATGCGGTGAGATCGTAGTATCCAAAGGTATGCCTTCTGTATGCCCGAAATGCGGATGCACACATTTCACACAGGATCCTGATACACTGGATACATGGTTCTCATCGGCATTATGGCCATTCTCAACACTTGGCTGGCCGGAAAAGACAGAAGAACTGGATTACTTCTATCCGACAGATGTTCTTGTTACCGGTTATGATATTATTTTCTTCTGGGTTATCCGTATGGTATTCTCAGGTTATGAACAGACAGGCAAGGCACCGTTCCACACCGTACTGATCCATGGTCTTGTCAGAGACTCACAGGGCCGTAAGATGAGTAAGTCTCTTGGTAATGGTATCGATCCGCTGGAAGTTATCGACAAATACGGTGCTGATGCCCTGAGACTGACACTGATCACAGGCAACGCACCGGGTAATGATATGCGTTTCTACTGGGAGCGTGTAGAATCCAGCCGTAATTTTGCCAATAAAGTATGGAATGCTTCCCGTTTCATTATGATGAATTTTGACCAGAATGAAGATGTCGATTATGAAAATGTAACCGCAGATGAGCTGACTCAGGCAGATAAGTGGATTCTTTCCAAGGTGAATACACTTGCCAAGGATGTTACTGTATTGATGGATTCCTTTGACTTGGGAATTGCCGTTCAGAAAATTTATGATTTTATTTGGGAAGAATTCTGCGACTGGTATATTGAAATGGTAAAACCACGTTTGTACAACGATGCGGATGAAACAAAAGCAGCAGCTTTGTACACATTGAAAACTGTTTTAATTGATGCACTGAAATTACTGCATCCGTATATGCCGTTTATCACAGAGGAAATTTATTGTACACTTATGGGTGATGAAGAAATTTCCATCATGGTAAGTGAATGGCCAAAGTATAAAGAGAGCCGTAACTTTGCTGAGGATGAGGCAAAAGTTGAGCGAATTAAGGAAGCAGTAAAAGGCATCCGAAACATCCGCGGTGAGATGAATGTGCCACCAAGCAAAAAAGCATCGGTTATCGTTGTTTCAGAAAAAGAAGAAGTGCTAAAAATCTTCGAGGAAAATAAAGTATTTTTTGCAACGCTTGGTCTTGCCAGTGATGTGACACTGCAGTCAACGAAAGAAAATATTGGCGAGGATGCGGTTTCTGTTGTTATTGCGGATGGAACTATCTATATTCCGTTTGCAGAATTGGTTGACATTGACAAAGAAATTGAGCGTTTGAAGAAAGAAGAAAAGAAACTTACCGGCGAAATCAAACGCTGTGAAGGTATGCTTGGTAATCCGAATTTCGTAAACAAAGCACCGGAGAAAAAGATTGCTGAGGAAAGAGAAAAATTAGAGAAATATAAGGGAATGATGGAACAGGTTAAGGAGCGTTTGGCGCATTTTACAAAACCGTGACGTAATTTGTGAAGGAAACTTATGTTTTGTCGAAGGATTCTCGTATTTCCTACTTGCTTTTTTTACTCAAAATAGGTATTATGAATACCAAAGGGAATGCGTGACAGTGAAAGAGCAAATAGGAGGTACGAGAATGCTTAATTTTGAGGAAGAACTTGAAAAATTTCAGCCGAGCATGGACATCGAGAAAGTCGAAGATGTTGTTTATCATAATAATTTAGCAGATGTGACAGATATTGTAAAAGAGTTGATACAGGATGCTAAAGGAACATTGTGATGAAAAACAGGAAGGGGTTATCAAAGATGAGATGTCCAAGATGCGACGCTAATGTGAGCGACACAGCGACACTCTGCACATTTTGCGGTCAGAATCTTTCGGTGATTCATTATATTCGCAGAGTATCCAATACTTATTATAATCTGGGATTGGAAAAGGTGAAAGTGCGTGACTTATCAGGTGCGATTGTTGTTTTGAAAAAAAGTTTAGAGTTTAATAAGAAAAATACCAACGCAAGAAATCTCCTTGGGTTGATTTATTATGAGATGGGTGAGACCGTAGCAGCTTTGAGCGAGTGGGTGTTGAGTAAATACCTGCAGGCCGATGACAATGCAGCGGATTACTATATTAATACGATTCAGAAGAATCAGACGGCACTGGATGCGACAAATCAAACGATTAAAAAGTATAATTCTGCATTGGCGGCAGCACAGGCAGGAAATGATGATTTGGCAATTATCCAATTAAAAAAAGTAGTGAGTCTGAATCCGCATTTTGTGCGTGCACAGCAGCTGCTTGCATTATTGTATATTCATGACAAAGACTATCATAAAGCAGCAAAATGCTTAAACCGCGCCAGGCGAATTGACTTTAATAATACGACAACACTGCGCTATATGCAGGAAGTTGGTGACTTAGCTGCTTCCTCAGAGAAAGAGTTAGTGAAAAAGCCGTCAAAGAAAGACCCTCTTTCGAATGTAACCCCGGTGGGTACTTACAAGGAAGAAAAGCGGTCGTTAATGCCGGTTATCTATGTGATTATCGGTGCCATTGTCGGACTTGCCGTAGCGTTTGTTCTGCTTTGGCCGACGATGAAAAACAGCGGAAGTGGAGAAGGCTCACATATTTCAGATACAAATGACCAGTTAGCCGTGCAATCTTCCCAGATTTCCGGATTGAAGAAAGAGAAGGAACTTTTGCAGGAGCAGGTTGACAAGCTGCAAAAACAGATAAAGGATGCGGATTCGTCTGCACAGAAACAAACGGCAAGTTATGAAAAGTTATTGACAGGAGTCAAGGCTTATCTTGCGGATGATAAGATTCAGGCAGCAATTGCCGTGGCGGACTGCAAAAAATCCGATTTTGGAAGCAGTGAAGCAAAAGAAATTTACACAACCATTCATACCGTGACGGATGCACAGATTCAAGCCCTTTTAAATGAAGGAAAGCGTACGGCGTATACGTCTTATGATGGAGCGATTGCAATTTACCGCAATGTGCTGAAACTGAAACCAAAACATCAGGATGCGATGTACCAGATTGGTTATTGTTATCAGAAAAAGCAGGATAACAAAAAAGCAAAGAAGTGGTATCGAAAAGCAATTAAGGTAGATCCAAACAGCGCAATTGCGAATAAGGCAAATAACTATTTGCAGCAGATTGAGCAGCAAGGTACACAAGGACAATAAGAATAAAAGAACGAATGAGAAGACCTATAGAAGAAAATTTCTATGGGTCTTTTTCGAATGACTAAAAAAGGAAGGAAAGAAAAAAATGGAGCAATTTTCAATGGAGCGAACGGGCTCTCAGCTTGTGTTACACATTTGCGAGGAATTGGATCATCATACAGCAGGACAAATCAGCAAAGTAGTAGATTTACAAATAGAGAAGGGAAATGTCAGGACATTAATATTTGACTTTTCGGGTATAACATTTATGGACAGCTCAGGAATTGGCATGGTAATGGGAAGACATCGAAAAATGAATTTTTTAGGAGGAAGAACTTTTGTGACCGGAATTGGAGATAACGTTGACCGTATTTTCAGAATGTCGGGGCTTTATCGGATTATTCCTAAATATCAGGAAAGGACGGAAGTTTTATAATGGAAAAATCGGAGATTATGTTTGAATTTGACAGTAATTCGGAAAATGAAAGTCTGGCGCGGACGGTTGTTGCCGCATTTTTAGCAAGGCTTGACCCGACCTTAGAAGAACTTGGTGATGTCAAGACAGCAGTTTCCGAGGCGGTTACAAATGCCATCATTCACGGATATGATGGCAAGCCGGGGAAGGTTAAGATACATAGCTGGATTGAGGAAAATACCATATGGATTGAGGTGACGGACCAAGGTGTTGGAATCGGTGACGTAAATCGTGCCATGGAACCGTTGTTTACGACCAGACCGGAAATGGAACGTTCCGGAATGGGCTTTGCTTTCATGGAAGCTTTCATGGATGAACTGCATGTGGAGTCACAGGTGGGGCAGGGAACAACGATTCGTATGAAGAAAAAAATTTATAGTTCATTTATTTTGTCATAAGGGAGTCTGCCAATGGAAACCATAGAACTGATTAAACGTTCACGAGCAGGGGATAAATTGGCAAGAGAACAAGTGATTAACGCGAATATGCCGTTGGTATACAGTATCGTGAAGCGATTTGCGGGAAGAGGATATGATGCCGAAGATTTGAGCCAGATTGGTGCAATTGGTTTGATTAAAGCAGTCGATAATTTCAATGTGAATTTTGAAGTGAAATTTTCTACTTATGCAGTGCCGGTAATTAGTGGTGAAATCAAGCGATTTTTACGCGATGATGGAATGGTCAAAGTCAGCCGGACATTAAAGGAAAATGGAATACGGATTAAGCGTGCAGCTGAAATGTTGGCCATTCAACTGGGGCGTGATGCGACGTTAGAGGAACTAAGCGCAGCAACAGAATTGGCAAGAGAAGATATCGTAATGGCACTTGAAGCCGGCAGCGAAGTGGAGTCTCTGCATAAAACGGTATTTCAAAAAGAAGGAAGCGAAATTCTTCTTATGGACAAAATTCCATCGAAAAAAAATGAATCGGAGCATATTGTTAATCAAATTTTGTTAGAGCAGCTTTTGGGTGAGCTTGGCGAGAAAGAGAGAAAATTGATTGAACTACGTTATTTTGAAGATAAAACACAAAGTGAGATAGGAGAATTATTAAATATATCTCAAGTTCAAGTATCTAGAATAGAGAAAAAAGTTTTACACAAATTAAAGTCATATATAGAAATGTAGGATTTT
>OGQN01001512.1_pt1 | contig 18739 bp, 20 predicted proteins | sample 1553231 | NCBI WGS metagenome assembly OGQN01 (sample SAMEA2579950, study PRJEB22360) | human gut metagenome | biome: human gut; feature: human-associated habitat; material: faeces | place: Denmark | collected 2008/2010 | reverse complement strand
GATTGGAGATGTAGTTGCTTATCTTGAGAAATAGGAGCTGGGTGATATGAAGACAGAGATTACAGAACTTTTAGGAATTCGTTATCCGATTATCCAGGGAGGCATGGCCTGGGTGGCAGATTATCATCTGGCGGCTGCCGTGTCTAATGCAGGAGGTCTTGGATTGATCGGAAGCGGAGGCGCACCGGCAGAATGGGTCAGAGAGCAGGTGCGAGAAGCAAAGAAACTGACAGATCAGCCATTTGGTGTCAATCTGATGCTGATGAATCCGGAAGCCGATCAGATCGCGAAAGTACTGGTAGAAGAAGGCGTGGCAGTTGTAACGACAGGTGCCGGAAGTCCGGAAAAATATATGAGCATGTGGAAAGAAGCCGGTATGAAGGTAATTCCGGTAGTGGCAAGCGTGGCGTTGGCAAAGAGAATGGAACGCTGTGGTGCGGATGCTTTTGTAGCAGAAGGAACGGAAGCCGGGGGACATATTGGAGAACTGACTACGATGGTACTGGTTCCGCAAATTGTTGATGCAGTATCTGTACCGGTAATTGCAGCCGGTGGAATCGCAGATGGCAGAGGAATTGCAGCAGCCTTTATGCTGGGAGCAAGAGGAGTGCAGATGGGCACACAGTTTGTGGTAACAAAAGAATGTAATGTTCATGAGAATTATAAACAGGCATTGATTAAAGCAAGAGATATTGATTCTCGTGTGACAGGGAGAACCACCGGGCATCCGGTCCGTGTCCTTCGCAATGCAATGGTAAAAGAGTACTTGAAGAAGGAACAGGCTGGAGTTCCATTTGAAGAACTGGAACAGCTGACACTCGGCGCACTGCGCAAGGCAGTAGTGGATGGAGATGTAACTAATGGAAGTGTTATGGCAGGTCAGTGTGCGTCGATGGCTCATGAGATAATGACTTGTAAAGAATTGATCACAAAGCTGACTTGCGAGACAGATAAGTTGATCGGAGGTTCAGGGTTCTATGAGTAAGATTGCATTTATCTATCCGGGACAGGGAGCGCAGAAAGCCGGCATGGGAAAGGATTTCTATGAAAACAGTCCGCTTGCCAGAGATATCTATGACCGGGCATCGGAATGTCTCGAACTGGATATGAGGGCATTATGTTTTGAGGAAAATGACTTGCTGGATCAGACGGAATATACGCAGGCAGCTATGGTGACAACCTGTCTTGCAATGACTGCGGTATTGAATGAACAGGGAGCAGAAGTGGACGTGACAGCAGGATTGAGTCTGGGAGAATACTGTGCCATTGCGGAGGCAGGTGCAATGGATCTGTTGGATGCGATCCGCCTGGTCCGAGTACGCGGACAACTGATGCAGCATACAGTTCCGACAGGAGAAGGCGCGATGGCGGCAGTGCTTGGAATGGATGCAGATCAGATTGATGCCGTGATTGAACCAATTGCGAATGTAACGGTAGCTAATTATAATTGCCCGGGGCAGATTGTAATTACAGGAGGAACAGCAGGCATCGAACAGGCATCCAAGACATTGAAAGAGGCAGGTGCAAAGCGGGTAGTTTCACTGAATGTCAGTGGACCGTTTCATTCACCGATGCTTCGGAGCGCAGGGGAAAAGCTTGGCAAAGAGCTGTCGGCGGTACAGCTTGGTGAGTTGAAGATCCCATATGTAACGAATGTGACGGCAGAGTATGTGACGGACAGCAGCGAGATCCGGGAGCTTCTTACCAGACAGGTATATTCACCGGTGCGCTGGGAGCAGAGCATCCGGAAAATGATCGCACAGGACGTGGATACGTTTGTGGAAATCGGACCAGGCAGAACCTTAACCGGATTTTTACGTAAAATCGATCGGAATGTGACGGTATATCAGGTGAATACCTGGGAAGATTCAAAGCAAATCATGGAGGAATTATGGCAGAGAAAACAGCAATAGTAACAGGTGCATCCAGAGGAATCGGAAGAGCAATTGCATTGGAACTTGCAGGAAAAGGATACAAGGTGATTTTAAATTACTGTGGCTCTAAGGTTCGTGCAGAGCAGGCGGCAGAAGAAATCTGTGCAGCAGGCGGACAGGCAAAAGCCGTACAGTGTGATGTATCAGATTACATAGCATGCGAGACATTTATCAGCAATATTATCAAAGAAGAAGGACGGATAGATGTATTGGTTAATAATGCCGGAATCATCAGAGATGGACTTCTTATGAAGATGTCGGAGGAGGATTTTGATGCGGTGATCAATACGAATCTGAAGGGATGTTTTCACTGTATGCGATTTGTTTCCAGGCAGATGTTAAAGCAGAGAAGCGGAAGAATCATTAATTTGTCTTCTGTATCCGGAGTAGCAGGTAATGCAGGGCAGGCAAATTATGCAGCATCTAAAGCCGGTGTGATCGGGCTTACCAAAACCGCTGCAAAAGAGCTGGCAAGCCGTGGAATCACAGTGAATGCAATTGCACCGGGATTCATCAACACAGAGATGACAGAGGTATTATCAGATGTGGGAACTGTTGTCTATGTGGCAAAAGAGGGACGGTTTCTGGGATCTGTCTGCATTTCTGATACAGTAAAAGAAGGAGCCAGAGGGCAAATTCCATTGGGACATTTTGGAAGACCGGAAGATGTGGCAAAGGCAGCAGCATTTCTGGCATCGGAGGATGCGGCTTATATCACAGGCCAGGTGATTCATGTTGATGGCGGCATGGTCATGTAGAGAAGGAGAAGAGTATGAAAAGACGGGTAGTTGTAACAGGACTGGGGGCAGTCACCCCGATCGGAAATACAGTGGATGAATTCTGGACAGGAGTTCGTACTGGTAAGACAGGAATCAGTCCAATTACCAGATTTGATGCGGAAGGATATAAAGCACAGCTTGCAGCAGAAGTAAAAGATTTTAATGCCAGGGAGCGTATGGATGTAAAAGCAGCCAGAAGAATGGAATTGTTTTCGCAGTATGCAGTGGCAGCTGCATTAGAAGCAAAAGAAGATGCAGCAATTGATATGGAACAGGAAGATGTGTTCCGTGTAGGTGTGATGATTGGATCAGGAGTTGGCAGTCTTGCAACAGTGGAACTGGCCCATGAGAAAATTGTGGAAAAAGGTCCGGGAAGAGTCTCCCCAATGATGATTCCATTGATGATATCCAATATGGCAGCAGGAAATGTATCCATTCAGCTGGGTGCCAGAGGAAAATGTACGAATGTAGTAACAGCCTGCGCATCAGGTACACATTGTATCGGAGACGCTTTTCGGGCAATTCAGTATGGAGATGCGGATGTGATATTTGCAGGCGGTACGGAAAGCGCAATCTGTCCGACCGGAGTGGCTGGATTCTCAGCATTGACGGCGCTCAGTACCAGTACAGATCCTATGCGAGCATCGATTCCGTTTGATAAAGACAGGGATGGATTTGTACTTGGAGAAGGTGCTGGAGTGGTAGTTTTGGAAGAATTAGAGCACGCGAAAAAGCGTGGCGCAAGAATCTATGCAGAGCTTGGCGGATATGGAGCGACTGGGGATGCCTATCATATCACTTCTCCGATTCCGGATGGAAGCGGCGCAGCAAAGGCTATGCTTCTGGCAATGGAAGAAGCAGGTGTGACACCGGAACAGGTGGATTATATCAATGCACATGGCACCAGTACCCATCACAATGATCTGTTTGAGACAAAGGCGATTCATGAGGCGTTTGGAAGTGCGGCTGCGCATGTGGCTGTGAACTCAACGAAATCAATGATCGGTCATCTGTTGGGTGCAGCCGGCGGTGTAGAGTTTATTGTCTGTGTGAAATCAATTCAGGAAGGATTTATCCATCAGACGGTAGGAACAAAAGAGACAGATGAGGAATGTGATCTGAATTATGTACTGGGTTCACCGTTGGAGCAGGAAGTCAATGTTGCAATGTCCAACTCTCTTGGATTTGGAGGACATAATGCAACTGTACTGGTAAGAAAATACAAGGGATAGAGGTGACAGTAATGGAACTGAAACAGATACTACAGCTGATCGATGCAGTATCCGGATCCAGCCTGGACAAATTTGAATATGAAGAAAACGGTTCGAAGTTGTCTTTGGAAAAAGGAAAAGAGCCGGTCATTATGACTCAGGTGGCAGAAAATGAGGAAATGTTACAGGCGTTGAAACCGTCGGCTGAAATACAGAAAGAAGAGAAAGAGTCAATCGGACAGATTGTGAAATCACCACTGGTAGGAACCTTTTATGCAGCACCGGCAGAAGATGCAGATCCGTTTGTGAAAACCGGGGATAAGATAAAACAGGGACAGGTACTTGCTATTGTAGAAGCTATGAAATTGATGAATGACATCGAAAGTGAGTACGAAGGTGAGATTGCAGAGATCTATGTTGAAAATGGACAGAGCGTAGAGTATGGTCAGCCATTATTTCGGATTATATAGATACAGGAGGACTGAGATGAGACATCTGGGAATCAAGGAAATTGAAGAAATTATTCCACACAGACATCCATTTCTGTTGGTGGATTATATTGAAGATTATGAGCCGGGAGAATATGCGGTTGGATATAAATGTGTATCCTTCAGAGAAGAATTCTTTCAGGGACATTTTCCACAGGAACCGGTAATGCCGGGCGTGCTGACCGTGGAGGCATTAGCGCAGACAGGAGCAGTAGCTATTCTTTCAAAAGAGGAAAATAAAGGAAAAATTGCCTATTTTGGCGGGATTCAGAAATGTCGCTTTAAAGGAAAAGTCGTACCGGGGGATAAAGTGCGTCTGGAGACCAGGATTATCAGACAGAAAGGACCATTGGGAGTCGGTGAAGCGGTGGCAAGTGTAGACGGCAAAGTTGTTGTCAGTGCAGAACTTACTTTTGTGGTTGGCCAGAATAATGATTAAGAAGGTATTGATTGCCAATCGTGGCGAAATAGCGGTACGGATTATTCGCGCATGCAGAGAGATGGGAATTGAAACCGTAGCAGTGTATTCAGAAGCAGATCGGGAAGCGTTACATACACAGCTTGCGGATGAGGCAGTTTGTATCGGTCCGGCATCATCCGCAGAGAGTTATCTGAATATGGAGCGGATTATCAGCGCAACAATCATTTCCGGGGCAGATGCAGTGCATCCCGGTTTTGGATTTCTGTCAGAGAACAGTCAGTTTGCCAGGTTATGTGAGCAGTGTCAGATCACATTTATCGGTCCTGACGCAGATACAATCGAGAGGCTGGGCAATAAATCACAGGCAAGAAATACGATGATCCAGGCAGGTGTTCCGGTTATTCCGGGAAGTAAAGAAGCACTATATGAACCGGAAGAAGCGGTTCCTGTTGCTGCAGAGGTAGGATATCCGGTAATCGTGAAGGCAGCTCTTGGCGGCGGTGGGAAAGGTATGCGTGTGGCGGCAGATGAAACAGAGCTTCGACATGCATTTTGTACAGCGCAGAAAGAAGCAGTAGCTGCATTTGGAGATGGAACGATGTACCTGGAACATTTTGTACAGCGGCCTAGACATATCGAATTCCAGATACTGGCGGATAAATACGGTCATGTCATACATCTTGGAGAACGGGACTGCTCGCTTCAGAGAAACCATCAAAAGCTGGTGGAGGAATCCCCATCGCCGGCTCTCTCAGAAGCCCTTCGTGAGCAGATGGGAAAGGCTGCGGTGACAGCAGCCAGAGTTTCCGGGTATGAAAATGCAGGAACCATTGAATTTCTGCTGGAGCCGGATGGAAAATTTTATTTTATGGAAATGAATACGAGAATTCAGGTAGAACATCCGGTAACAGAATGGGTAACCGGTATTGACCTTGTGAAAGAACAGATTCGGATTGCGTCAGGTGAGCCGCTTGCTTATACACAGGAAGAAATCCATCTGAGCGGACATGCAATTGAATGTCGGATCAATGCAGAGAATCCAAAGAAAAACTTTCGGCCTTCTCCGGGAAAGATACATGATATTTATCTGCCGGGCGGAAAAGGAGTCCGCATTGATTCTGCAATCTATAGTGGATACGAAGTGCCTCCGTATTATGATTCTATGATTGCTAAGATTATTGTACATGCCCGGAATCGTCAGGAGGCCGTGGCGAAAATGCAGAGTGCACTAGGTGAGATTATCATTGAGGGGATTGATACCAATGTAGATTATCAGTATGAACTGATTGGACATCCCGGGTTTGCGTCAGGCGATACCGATATTGAATTTATAGACAGGCTCAGTGAGGAAGAATCATGAAACTGAAAAATATGTTTAAGAAGACCAGAAGAAATGATACGGCGCTGCGTGGGCATGACAGGCAACCGGAAGTCCCAGATGGACTGCTTCGTAAGTGTAACGTCTGTAAGGAGGCTATTTTTACAGATGAAGTACAGAATAATGACTGTATCTGTCCAAAGTGCGGTAATTATTTCCGGATACCGGCGTATCAGCGTGTCGAGATGATTGCTGATGAGGGGAGTTTCGAAGAATGGGATGAAGATCTTGTGGGAAATAATCCTCTGCATTATGCCGGATATACAGAAAAGCAGAAGATGCTGCAGGAAAAAACTGGTTTGAAAGAGGCGGTAATTACAGGTAAAGCACAGATTGGTGGAATAGAAACAGTACTCGGTGTCTGTGATGGACGTTTTATGATGGCCAGTATGGGACAGGCTGTAGGTGAAAAAATTACCCGTGCGTTTGAACGGGCAGAAGAAGAACAGCTTCCGGTGATTCTCTTTACATGTTCCGGTGGTGCCAGAATGCAAGAGGGGATTCTTTCGCTTATGCAGATGGCAAAGACGTCAGCAGCAATTAAAAAGCACAGTGATGCAGGACTATTATATGTTGCAGTTCTGACCAATCCAACTACAGGAGGTGTGACAGCAAGCTTTGCTATGGAAGGTGATATTACGCTTGCAGAGCCGGGAGCATTGGTTGGATTTGCAGGTCCGAGGGTGATTGAACAGACAATCCATCAGAAATTACCGGAGGGATTTCAAAGGTCAGAATTTCTGCAGACGCATGGATTTGTAGATGCGGTTGTAGAAAGAAAAGATATAAAAAAATATCTATATAACGTATTAAGATTACATGTTAATAGGAAATGTGAAAAAGTAGTCATAGATAGTAACTTAGAAACAGTACACCAGAAGAATGTGGACAGAGAGAAAACAGCCTGGGAACGTGTGCAGATTTCCAGGGCAAAAGACCGCCCTTCCGGAAGTGATTATATTCATGCACTTTTTACGGATTTTACAGAACAACGGGGGGACCGTTGCTATGGAGATGACAGAGCCATCATTGGAGGTGTTGCCAGATTCCATGGAATTCCGGTAACTGTGATCGCACAGGAAAAGGGTCGTACAACGAAAGAAAACATTGAACATAATTTTGGAATGCCATCACCGGAAGGATATCGCAAGGCACTTCGCCTGATGAAACAGGCAGAAAAGTTTCAACGGCCAGTAATCTGTTTTGTGGATACACCGGGAGCATTTTGTGGTCTGGAAGCGGAAGAGAGAGGACAGGGGGAAGCTATTGCACGCAATTTGTATGAGATGTCTGCGCTCAAAGTACCAATCCTGTCAATTGTTATTGGTGAAGGAGGAAGCGGTGGCGCACTGGCATTAGCTGTAGCAGATGAAGTGTGGATGTTAGAGAATTCTATATATTCCATCCTGTCTCCGGAAGGATTTGCGTCGATTCTCTGGAAGGATAGTAAACGTGCTGAAGAAGCGGCGGGAGTGATGAAACTTACAGCGGCAGATTTAATGAATCTGGGTGTGGTTGAACAGATCATAGAGGAACCGGAGATGTTAAATATAAATACATTTTCCGAGGTGACGAATGTGATGGAACAAAAAATATATAGATTTCTGGAAGAAAAACAGAAGAAAACAGGCATTAAATTAGTGGAAGAGCGGTATGAACGTTTTCGCAGAATGTAGGATTTTTGCACTGGCATATTTACATATTTCGTGCTAAAATAGTCATAGAAAAAAAGGAAGAGGAGTACGGATTTGGATACATACAAGGCAATTAACGATATTCTGGTTCATCTGTTTAATGAAATATGGGAGCTGGAAGAGAAGGCGATTATTACAGAAGAGTACAAAGATATAACCAATAATGATATGCACATTATCGAAGCAATTGGGTTGGGTGAAGGTAATAATATGTCTACAATTGCAAAAAAGCTCAATATTACCGTTGGTTCACTGACAACTTCTATGAATAGCCTTGTGAAGAAGAAGTATACAGAGCGTATTCGGAGTGAGGAAGATCGGAGAGTGGTGTATATCCGTCTGACGGAAAAGGGGATAAAAGCATACCATCATCACGAAGAATTTCATAAAAAGATGACAGACGCAGTGGTAGAGGCACTGGATCAGGAAGAAGAACCTGTGTTGGTGAAGACATTGAACAGTCTGGCAGAATTTTTCAGAAGTTACAGATGATAAATAGCCCTCATGTTTTGCAAAAGTGGCATAGCATGAGGGCTTTACTATATGTTTATGATTTACAATCAATGAATCGAAGATTGTCAGATATAGTGCAGTATGATAAGATAATAATGAGAGTAAATTTTATTGATTTTCAAATCTAAAGGAGAAGCAATATGGAAGAGAATAAAGACTATCAAAGCAGCATGGAGTATAGCTATGGAGGGGGTAATGCAACTGTCCGGCTCCAGTAAAGGAAAATGTCTTTCTGGGTGCAGTGGGTGCCCTGGCAGGAACATTGATCGGAGTTATTTGTATTGTGATCACAGGACAGCTTGGTTACGTTTCGGCACTGTGCGGTGTGGTTATGGGAGTATGTGCCTTGCGCGGCTATCAGATGCTTGGAAAAACAGTGAGTAAAAAGGGAATTATTATTACTCTTATCATTATGATTGTCATGATATATGTCAGCAATTGGATTACTTATGCAATTGCGGTTGCAGATGTATATGACGTGGATTTTTTCACTGCATTTCAGGCAACACCAGAAATTATCAGAGTTGGAGATGTCGCATCAGCATATTATAAAGATCTTGCGATGTTGTATCTGTTTACAGCTTTAGGAGCATTTTCGACAATTAAAAAATGTTTCAAGTAAGCATGAAATATTGAAGTTTGTTTAGGATCGAGCAGGTGTCAGCCTGCTCGATTTTATGTTATACTGTATTGGAAAATATTTATCTATGGAGATGATTGCTGATGCTTCGGATCTTAAGTTTTACAAAAACAGGAATAGAATTAAATGAAAAGTTATGTAAGAAACTAAATAATGACTCTTGTGCAGGTTATGCGCCAAAACGCATATTGGATAGAAAGGAAGAATTGACTTATCTGCCGGAGAATATACCGGAATGGATTCAGGAGTATTGGGGTGTGGATGATTTCTTGTTCATCGGAGCAGCCGGTATTGCGGTTCGAATGATTGCGCCGAGTGTGAAGGATAAATATACAGATTCTGCGGTACTTGTGATGGATGAGAAAGCACAGCATATTATCCCATTATTGTCCGGACATATGGGCGGAGCCATTCCTCTGGCAGAGCAGATTGCAGACATTACGGGAGCCATTCCGGTGATCACGACAGCTACTGATGTACAGCGGAAGTTTGCCGTAGATGCCTTTGCGAGAGACCACTATCTGAAGATTGCAGACAGGGAGAAAGCGAAGCTGATTTCTGTTGCCGTATTGGAAGGCGAATCTGTAGGAATTTATGTTGAAGATGGTTATCCTCTTCTAAAGCAGAAAGCCATAAAAGAAACGGAGCAGTATACTGAATTAAAATGGTGTGATAGTAAAGACATGCTGAATGAATATGAGTATGGAGTGTGTATATCCACAGATACTAAGGATAGTTCAAAGAGAATTCTGGTATTACAGATCGGTAATGTTGTAGCAGGTGTGGGATGCAGAAAAGGAACTGCCATGCAGATCCTGGAACAGGGCATATCTGAGACGACTGCACGGCATGGAATTGATCAGAGGCAGCTGGAAGCCGTTGTAAGCATTGACCTGAAAGCAGAAGAAAGAGGGTTGAATGAACTTTCTGAGAAGTGGAAGGTTCCGTTTATCACGTACACTTCAGAGCAGCTTAAGAGTACCGGAGAGGCAAGCAGCAGCTCAGAATTTGTGCAGCAGGTTACCGGAGTGGATAATGTATGCGAACGGGCAGTAAAGTACTATCTGAAGGATGAAAAAGATGGAAAGATTATCCAGGAGAAACTGCGCTTAGATAGGATGACAGTTTCTCTTGGAATGCGGTATTAACTTGTTCATAAGGCTTATATCTCAGTTGATAAGTACAGTGATTGTTGAACTTGTTGAAAAATCAAATGAAAATTATAGGACGTTTACAGTCTGAGTTTTGTCTATGCGCTGGATCGCGTTAGTTATGATTTCTTCTGCGCGTTCACTGTTGCCAGTCTGTAACAGGGCGCGAATGGATTCCAGAAGAATACAAAGTTCCTGATTAGTCAAATTATCACTCACTTTCCATACCACCTTTCTTATAATGTATACAATACGAATCTATAACTATTTGTAATTACATCATATCAAAAGGAAAAATAAATGTAAAGATATAAGCCTTAGGAAATAGTTAATGAAAATATAAATTACATAAATGATATACTTTTGAAATACATATGTCAATATATTTTTTGCGAGAGTTGCGTATTTTCTATGAAAATGATAAAATCGTGACAGAATATACATAGACATAGAGATGATATAACAGGGTGGAGTGTACATGAAGATTTTAGTATTTGCGGGTACAACGGAAGGAAGAAGAATTGCGGAGTACCTGAATGATACCGTAGCGGACAGCTATGTCAGCGTGGCAACTGAATATGGTGGCAGACTTTTGGAGGAGTATCAGCATCTTCATCTGCTTACCGGACGGATGGATGAGGATGACATCACAGCATTTCTGAGTGAGAAAGAGATTGATCTGGTGATAGATGCGACGCACCCATTTGCTGTTCTTGTAACCGGTAACATTAAGCGAGCGTGTGAGCGGGCAGAGGTACGGTATCTTCGTTGCCTGAGGGAAGAGGAACATTTGGCAGAGGAGATGGAGCCAATCGGTGATACAGGCTGCACCGTGGTCTGGGTGGGCTCTGTAAAACAAGCGATAGAGTATCTTAATAACACCAAAGGAAATATATTTATTTCTACTGGGAGCAAAGAACTGGGATTATATGCGGAACTGGATGATTATCAAGAGCGTTGTTATGCGAGAGTATTATCAGTCTGGGAATCGGTGAAGAAGAGTATGGAACTTGGATTTGACGGAAAGCATCTGATTGCTATGCAGGGACCGTTTTCCAAAGAATTGAATGTCGCAATGCTCAGACAGACAGAAGCAGATTATTTTGTAACAAAAGAATCTGGCAAGACCGGAGGATTTGAAGAAAAATATGAAGCGGCTATGGAGACAGGGACTGTACTTGTCGTTGTGGGAAGGCCGGAAGAAGAAGGCTTCGGTGTGGAAGAGGTGTGTCAGAAGATTGCAGGACAGCTTGCGGATGAGCAGGAGGGATAGAGATGACTAATACATCAATAGTCTGGAAGAATCAGACAAAACTTCGAACCGGATACACAACGGGAAGCTGTGCGGCAGCAGCAGCAAAGGCAGCTACTCATATGCTGGTGTCTGGAGAAGTGGTTGGAGAAGTATCGTTAGTGACGCCTGCTGATATCTGCCTATATCTGGAAGTAGAAGATATTGTGAAGGAAAATAATTATGTCAGTTGCGCCATCCGTAAAGACAGCGGAGATGATCCGGATGTGACGAACGGTATACTGGTGTATGCTGGAGTATCATTTGTTTCAGACGCTTTGGAACAGGATAACAGAGAAGGCCGGGCAGAAGATGAGACAATCAGACATGTGATATTAGAAGCAGGAGAAGGTATTGGACGCGTGACGCAGAAAGGGCTGGAACAGAGTATCGGAGATCCGGCGATTAATCTGGTGCCACGCAGGATGATCCGTGAGGCAGTAGAAGAAGAACTTCAGAAAGCCGGGATTGACCGTGGAGTCCGGGTGATGATATGGGTGCCGGACGGCGCGGAGATTGCGAGGAAGACATTTAATCCGAAGCTTGGTATTGAGGGCGGCATTTCAATTTTGGGGACAACAGGAATCGTGGAACCTATGAGCGAGAAAGCTCTGACAGATACGATTTTTGTAGAAATGAAGGTACGCAGAGAGAATGGCATGGATTATTGTTATGTAGTGCCGGGCAATTATGGGTCAGATTTTCTGCATGATACGTTGGGGTATCAGGAAGATGCTGCAGTAAAATGCAGTAATTATGTAGGAGAAGTGATTGATGATGCGGTACGGCTTCAGATGAAAGGAATCCTGCTGGTAGGTCATATTGGTAAATTCATCAAGCTGGCTGCCGGAATCATGAATACACATTCCAGACAGGCAGATGGGCGTATGGAGATTCTTGCAGCGCATGCTGCAATGGCAGGAGGCTCCAGAGAACTGATCCGTCAGTTGATGGAATGTATTACCACCACGGCGGCATTGGAATTGTTGGAAAAAGAAGGTATACTAAAAGAAGTCATGTCTACAGTGATGATTAAGATAGAGGAACATCTGGAGCACCGGGCAGGAGACGGACTGGAGATTGGTGCAGTCATGTTTTCCAAAGAAATGGGAATTCTTGGCAAGACTTCTGATGCAGACAGACTTGCGCAGAAGATTCAGAGCAGAAAGAAGAATGTATAATGGATAAAGGTATATTATACGGCGTAGGAGTCGGACCGGGGGATCCGGAACTGCTGACGATAAAAGCTTTAAAGGTGATAAAGGAGTGTGATGCAATTGCACTTCCAGTGTCTGGTACAGCAGATAAAACACAGATTACAGCATATCAGATTGTGTGGGAAATATATCCAGAGATTAACAAGAAAAGAATTATATTTCTTTCTATGCCGATGACAAAAGATAAGAAAGCATTACAGCAGGTGCATGCAGAAGGTGCAGAGCAGGTGTGCAGAAAATTAGACAAAGGAGAGAATGTTGCATTTCTTACATTGGGAGATGTAAGTATTTATTCAACGTTCCTGTACATACAGAAACTGGTGGAAGCATCTGGCTATGAGACGCGTGTGATACCGGGAGTGCCGTCATTTTGCGCAGCGGCGGCAGTGCTTAAGACGGGGCTTGGAGAAATGGGTGATTCAATTCATATCTTGCCGGGTTCTTATGATATCAGCGAAGGAATGGAACTTTCAGGTACAAAGATTCTGATGAAGTCGGGAAGTAAGATTGGTCAGGTGAAAGAAGAACTGAAGAAGTATGACGGTCAGATACAGATGGTCACAAACTGCGGAATGGAAGAGGAACAGATATATTATTCACTGGATGAGATTCCGGAACAGGTGGGATATTATTCATTGATTATTGCAAAAGAAGGAGAAAAACGATGATTTGGTTTGTTGGGGCAGGACCGGGAGCAGAAGATCTGATTACCGTCCGGGGGCAGAGATTATTAATGGAAGCAGACCTGGTGATCTATGCAGGATCGCTGGTGAATCCAGAATTATTAAAGTGCTGCAAAGAAAGCTGTGAAATCCGTAACAGTGCATTTATGACATTGGAGCAGGTGATTGATGCAATGGTACAGGCTGAGGAAGATGGTAAAAAAGTCGTACGTCTGCATACAGGAGATCCTTCTTTATATGGAGCGATTCGCGAACAGATGGATCTGTTGGATGAAAAACAGATTACGTATCAGGTGTGTCCGGGAGTCAGTTCCTTTAGCGGAGCGGCAGCAGCATTACAGGTAGAATATACCCTGCCAGACGTATCCCAGTCGGTGGTTATCACCAGAATGGCGGGACGTACACCGGTTCCGGAGAAGGAATCTGTGAGAAGCTTTGCAGAACATGGAGCAACCATGGTGCTGTTTTTAAGTACCGGATTGATCGGAAAGCTTACGGAAGAATTACTTGCCGGAGGATATACGGAAGATACCCCGGCAGCGATCGTATATAAAGCGACCTGGCCGGAAGAGAAAGTGTTCCGCTGTACGGTCGGGACGCTGAAGCAGACTGCGGATAAGAATCAGATTACCAGAACGGCATTGATCGTGGTGGGGAATGTATTGGATTGTGAATATCGGAGAAGTGATCTGTATCATCCGGAGTTTTCTACAGGATATCGGAGTGCACATGCGAAAAAAGAGGTATCAGGACATAAGCGGATCTATGTGATCGGTATGGGACCGGGGAATCGGAACAGCATGACCTATGAGGCTGCAGAGGTGATCGAGCGGTGTCAGGTGATTGCGGGCTATACGGTCTATGCAGACTTGTTAAAAAAAGAATATCCGGGCAAAGAATATCTGACAACGCCGATGCGTCAGGAGACACAGAGATGTCAGCTTGCATTTGAAGAGGCTGCAAAAGGAAAAGAAGTGGCAATGGTATGCAGTGGGGATGCCGGGGTATATGGCATGGCTGGTCTGATGTATCAGATTGGTCAGGAATACCCGAATGTCGAGATAGAGGTGGTTCCTGGTGTGACAGCGGCATTGTCCGGTGGTGCAGTACTTGGTGCGCCATTGATGCATGACTTTGCTGTGATCAGTCTGAGTGATCTGCTGACTCCTTGGGAGAAGATTGAGAAGCGTCTGCTTATGGCAGCGAAGGCGGATTTTGTAATCTGTCTCTATAATCCGTCCAGCAGAAAGCGTGCGGATTATCTGCAGAAAGCATGTGATCTGATGATGCAGCAGAAAGCACCGGAGACTGTGTGTGGAATCGTACGCAATATCGGACGTGACGGAGAGTCCGCTGAGATTATGAGTTTAGCGGAACTTAGAAATAAAAAAGTTGACATGTTCACGACTGTGTATATTGGAAACCAGGAAACAATAGAATTAAATGGGAAAATGGTAACACCAAGAGGATATCGCAATGTGTGATAAAATGTGCGAAAGCAGATGTGGTGCAGTACTTATCGGCGCCGGGATGGGAAATGAAAATATGCTGACTCTGGACGCAAGAACACAGATAGAGAAGGCGGATGCCTGTATCGGAGCAGTGCGTCTTCTGGAAGTATGTCCGAAAGAGAAACCGAAGTTTGCAGAGTATCGATCTGTGGAAATTATAAAGATTATAAAAGGACACCCGGAATACAGCAGATGGGCGATTGTCTTGTCCGGTGATGTGGGATTCTACAGTGGTGCGAAGGCATTGACGAAGGCATGTAAGGAGGCAGGAATTTCGGTAGATATCGTACCGGGGATTGCATCCGTTGTCTATTTGGCGGCGAAGCTTGGCATATCCTGGGAAGATGCGGCTCTTCGCAGTATCCATGGCAGGAATCAGAATACGATCTATGCTATCGATCATCATGCGAAGACATTTCTCTTGTTGGACAGGAAAAGCGGAACGGAGTTTTGCGAACAGATCAGGGAATACGGCATGGAAGATCTGATCTGTCATATAGGTGTCCGTCTGTCATATGAGGATGAAACGATACGAACGATATCTGCCGGAGAATTGACACCGGAGGATCTGGGAGAACTTTCTACCATGTTAATTGAGAATCCGCATCCTGTGGAATCCGTATCGGCTCACTTGCCGGATGATGCATTTATCCGCAGTCAGGAAGGACATGTGGTACCGATGACAAAGGCAGAAGTCCGGGCAGTCAGTATGGCCAAGCTTGGACTTACCAGAGAGGCAGTTTTTTATGACATCGGCGCGGGCACAGGTTCGGTGTCAATTGAAGCGGCACTTCACGGGGAGCAGGTGCAGGTGTATGCGATTGAACAGCGGGAAGATGCGTGTGATCTGATCCGGGCAAACAGACGGAAGTTTCGGGTGGCACAGGTTCAGGTAATCCATGGAAGTGCGCCGGAGGCAATGGAAGGACTTCCGGTACCTACACATGCATTTATCGGAGGAAGCACAGGACATCTCCGGGACATTATCCGTATGTTGAAGGAGAAGAATCCGGAAGTGGCACTGGTGATTAATGCCATCTCCTTAGAGACGATAGAAGAAGTAGTGTGTGCAGTCAGATCTGGTCTGCTGAGAGATCCGGAAATCATACAGATGAACGTGGCTGCATCCAGAGTATTGGGACGATATCATATGATGACCGGACAGAATCCGGTATATATTATTACGGAGAGAAAACGATGACAAAGCTACCGGGAATCTTGCTGGCAGCTCCATCCAGTGGCAGCGGCAAGACAATTGCTGCCTGTGGACTGATGGCAGCATTCAGGCAGATGGGGAAAAATATCCGGGCATGCAAATGCGGACCGGATTATATTGATCCGATGTTTCATCGGACAGTGCTTGGGATAGAATCTGAAAATCTGGATCTGTTTTTCAGCAGTAAAGAAGAGCTGCGGGAAATCTACCAGAATCATGGGAATGGTGCTGATCTGGTTGTGACGGAAGGCGTTATGGGGTATTATGACGGTATTTCATTTGGAAGTATGAATGGCAGTGCATGGGATATTGCCGGGGTACTGGAGCTTCCGGTCATATTGGTTGTTCCATGCCGTGGGATGGCATCTTCTGTATTGGCACTGTTGAAAGGATTTCTGGAATATCAGAAGGACAGCCATATCAGAGGCATTATCCTGAACCGCATTTCGCCGATGCTTTATCCGCGGATGAAAGAGATGCTGGATCATGGACTTGCGGATATGGGACATCCGGAGGTGAAGATACTCGGGTACCTTCCAGAGAAAGAATGCTTTCGATTGGAGAGCAGACATCTGGGACTTGTGACACCGCAGGAGCTGACCGGATTAAAAAGTCAGCTTCAGGAAGTGGGAATGACAATCGCAGAGACAGTCAATCTGTCAGAGATTCTTAAAATTGCAGAACAGGCAGAGTGCCTGGAAGAAGAGAATCCGATAAAAAAAGAAGTGAATGGGAAGCAGAAGGTGCATGTGGCTGTTGCCAGAGACGAAGCATTTTGCTTTTACTATAAAGAGAATATGAAATTACTGGAACAAGCCGGATGTGAACTGGTGCCATTCAGTCCTTTGGAGGATGAGACATTGCCGGAAGGCTGTTGTGGATTGATTCTCGGGGGCGGTTATCCTGAACTATATGGTGCCAGACTGGAGAAAAATGATGGCTTGCGCAGGGAAATACGGCAGAAGATCGCAGACGGCATGCCATGTCTTGCTGAATGTGGTGGGTTTCAGTATTTGCAGGATGGACTGACGGATGCGGAAGGATACAGTTATCGTATGGCAGGAGTTATTCCGTCAGAGAGCAGTAATCAGGGGAGACTTGTGCGTTTCGGATATGCGACTATTGAGGCAGAGCAGGATGGCGCATTTTTAAAGAAAGGCGAACAGATACGGGCGCATGAATTTCATCACTGGGACAGTACAGATAATGGAGATAGCTGTCTGGCAGTGAAGCCGGATGGGAAGAGAAGATGGCAGTGTATACACATGAAAGGGAATCTGATGGCAGGCTATCCACACCTCTATTACCGCTCGCACCCGGAACTGGTGGAACGATATGTGAAAGCCTGCACAGAATATTCCAAAAAAGGAACCAGACGATAAAGGAAGCTAACTATGACATTAGAAGAATTACAAGAAGAGATACAGCCGGCTGATCAGGATGTGATCAGACTGTCGGAAGAACGATGGATGAAGGTTGGAAAACCGCTGTTCAGCCTGGGTAAGCTGGAACAGCAGATTACCCGGATTGCCGGGATAAAACGGATTGCATGCTATGAAATTAAGAAGAAAGCATTGGTTGTCATGTGTGCCGATAATGGTGTGGTGGCAGAAGGCGTGACACAGACCGGGCAGGAGGTTACGGCAATTGTGGCAGAGAATTTCAGCCGTCATGAGACCAGTGCCTGTCTGATGGCAGAGGTGGCTGGCGTGGACATTTATCCGGTAGATATCGGTATGATAACGGATGTAAAGAATGTAACCAGAAAAAATGAAAAGACTGCATATGGAACGAAGAACTTTGCAAAAGAGCCTGCTATGACACGAGAACAGCTCTGGCAGGCAATCGAGACCGGCATTCGTATCGCCGGAGAGAAGAAGCAGGAGGGATATGACATTCTGCTGACAGGCGAGATGGGGATTGGCAATACAACGACCAGCAGTGCAGTGGCATCAGTACTTCTTAACCGTGATCCGGCAGTGATGACCGGGAAGGGAGCCGGTCTGGATGATGAGGGTCTTAAGCGTAAGATTCATGTAATCGAGGATGCAATCGGACGATATAATCTCCGGCAAGCGGACGTGCTTACGGTGATGGCATCGGTTGGTGGATATGATATCGCAGGACTCTGCGGACTTTGTATTGGCGGAGCACGTTATCATATACCGGTCGTGCTGGATGGATTTATATCCGGGGTGGCAGCTCTTTGTGCAGTCCATTTGATTCCAGCTGTGGCGGATTATCTGATCCCATCGCATGTATCCAAAGAGCCGGCAGCTCATTATGTATTAGATGAACTCGGACTGTCACCGCTCATCACCTGTGATATGTGTCTTGGAGAAGGAAGCGGTGCAGTTGCTGTGATTCCCCTGTTGGAGATGGGATTGAAAGTCTACGGAGATATGGGGACATTTGAGGATATAAAGGTAGAGCAGTATAAGGTATTGTAATTCAGGAGAAATATATGAGTATTATAAATTCATTTTTTATCGCATTATCGATGTATTCCAGAATACCGGTTCCGAGAGTGGACTGGGAAAAAGAAAATATGCGATATGCCATGTGCTTTTTTCCCATGATTGGAGTTGTCATTGGAGCAGTTATGTATCTGG
>OGQN01001511.1_pt1 | contig 18745 bp, 16 predicted proteins | sample 1553231 | NCBI WGS metagenome assembly OGQN01 (sample SAMEA2579950, study PRJEB22360) | human gut metagenome | biome: human gut; feature: human-associated habitat; material: faeces | place: Denmark | collected 2008/2010 | reverse complement strand
TTGGTAAACATTTAGCTGATTCTCGCAGTTTTGCGCGCATAGCGACAGCTTTGAAGCGATGTCTGAAGCCCGTAAGGGCAAGTTTCGCGTAAAAGCTGTCAATAGGCGGCACAGCAAAACTGTGAAAATCAGCGTGTTTGCCAATAGAATTAGAAGGGGCGTGGGCTCTTTCGAAGTATTTGGCGTTTTCGTCTTATTCTTCGTGCCAATGCAGTCTGTGCAGATGTCCCTGCAGTTCCATCTGCGCAAACTGATGCTGTCTGAGGGCCTCATACAGCACAATGGCCACTGAATTGCTCAAGTTCAATGAACGTATGTTGTACTCCATCGGGATACGCATACAATAATCTTCGTATTTCACAAGAATTTCTTCCGGGATACCGGCACTTTCCTTGCCGAACATCAGATAACCGTCCAGCTCATAGGCCACTTCCGTGTAAATATGTCTGGCCTTGGTGGTGGCCATATAAAGCTTGCCCGCACAATCCGGATTCTTCTCCAGAAAATCCTCAAAATTCTCATAAACTTCATAATTCAGATGCGGCCAATAGTCCAGTCCCGCACGCTTAACCATCTTGTCCGTAATTTCAAAGCCCAGAGGCTTAATCAGATGCAGTTTGGTACCGGTGGCCACACAGGTTCGTCCGATGTTGCCTGTGTTGGCAGGCATCTCCGGTTCCAGCAAAACAATATTCATACTCATAAATTTTTCTCTTTTCTCACCCAGCTGACAAAACGTGCCATACGGTCTGTCGCTTCTTTTAATTCTTCAAGAGAATAGGCATAGGAAATTCTCAGGAAACCTTCGCCGCTGTCTCCGAATGCTGTACCCGGAACAACTGCTACTTTTTCCTTCTTTAATAATTCCTCCGCAAATTCATCCGAAGTCATTCCCAGGCTCTTAATGCTTGGGAAAATATAAAATGCGCCGAATGGTTCAAAGCAGTCCAGTCCCATTTCCCTGAAAGTATGTACAAGGAAACGACGGCGCTGATTGTAGGATTCACGCATCATGGCCACATCATCATCACCGTTGCGCAGAGCCTCCACAGCCGCATACTGACTGGTTGTCGGTGCGCACATAATGGCGAATTGATGGATCTTCAGCATCTGATGCAGAATCACATCCGGTGCGCAGGCATAACCGAGACGCCATCCTGTCATGGCATAGGCCTTGGAAAAACCGTTGATAAGAACCGTTCTCTCCTTCATTCCAGGCAGAGATGCAATGGATGTATGCGGATATTCATAAGTCAGTTCACTGTAAATTTCATCACTGATAACGAAAATATCATGTTTGACACAGAGCTCTGCAATCGGCTTCAGATCTTCTTCCGTCATAATGGAGCCTGTCGGATTGTTCGGGAAAGGCAGCACCAGAATCTTTGTCTTTGGTGTAATCGCAGCTTCCAGTTCTTCTGCTGTCAGTTTAAATTCATTTTTTTCCTGAAGATTAATAATCACAGGCACACCATCCGCCAGTACAACGCACGGCTGATAAGAAACATAACTTGGCTGCGGAATAATGACCTCTTCACCGGGATTGAGCATGGCACGCATGGCAATATCGATGGCTTCTGAACCGCCCACTGTCACCATAATTTCGTTCGCAGGGTCATATTCAACACGGCATTTGCGTTCCAGATAAGCGCTGATTTCTTCCTTCAGTTCCTTCAATCCGGCATTAGATGTATAAAATGTGCGGCCTTTCTCCAGAGAATAGATACCTTCCTCACGAATATGCCACGGTGTATCAAAATCCGGTTCACCCACACCAAGAGAAATGACATTCGGGTCATTCATTTCTACGACAAGATCAAAAAACTTACGGATGCCGGAAGGTTTAATGTCTATGACTTTATCGGATAATGGGTTTCTCATGGTGTGATCAGCTGCCTTTCTTTCTTATTTGTCTCAGAAACCATGATTGTACCGTGGTCTTTGTATTTCTTCAGCACAAAATGGGTTGCTGTGCTTGTCACGGATTCCAGTGTGGAAAGTTTTTCGGAAACAAATGCAGACACCTGTTTCAAAGTCTTGCCTTCCAGCATCACACAGAAATCATAAGCACCGGACATCAGATAGACAGTGTCCACTTCAGGGAAGTTGTAAATACGCTCAGCAATATGGTCAAAACCATGACCTCTCTGAGGTGTCACGCGCACTTCGATCAATGCTACAACTTTTTCACGATTTGTCTTATCCCAGTTAATGATTGTATGATAACCGCAAATCGTCTTGTCTGATTCCATCTCATAAATGGCTTTTGCAACTTCTTCTTCAGGTTCACCCAGTACAATTGCAAGATCTTTAATGCTGATCTTGCTGTTTTTTTCTATGACAGATAAAATCTTCTCTTTCATTTCATTCATTTTCTCATACCCCTTTTCTATGATTGCTATAGCTGCTCAAAGCCAGCTGCCTTATTTCTATGATTCAGATTTTGCCTGATTCAGACTCTCATATCGAAATGGCTCCAGAAAGCGCACTTCTTCTTCGTTTAAAACAACCCGGTCATTATCATCTGTCAGATGGCCGATGATAACTGCCGGGATGCCCGCGGCAGCCAGCTCCGCCAGTACTTTCTGGCCATGTGTGGCCGTCAGAAGCACTGCGCCTACCGACAGCAGCTGATAAGGACTGATATTAAAATAATCACAGATTTCAACCGTTTCCTGCTTCAATGGCACTTTCTTCAGCTGAATGCGTGCCCCAAGCCCTGCATTCTCCGTCAGCTCCCATACTGCCGAATAAACACCGCCTTCACCACAAGCATACATCGTTCTTACGCCTGCTGCTGCCGCTGTCTCCACAGCCTTCACCGTTGAAATAGCATCCCCCGTATAATCCGCCTCAAGAATCGGGCTCAAAAATACCGAATTAAAATGATTCTCCAATTCCGCCTCATTGGCAAAAGTCAATTTTGCCGCACCGTATCCGCCGGTATAACCAGCCATAATGATGTCCTGATCCGCACAGGCTTTCTCTGACTCAAAAAGGCTGCCTGACTCACCGGATGCCATAACAGTTATCATCGGTTCCTTCAGACCTGCTGCCGCTGTCACATCTGCCTGCACGGAAGCGATCTGAAGCTTCTCGCAACTTTCAGCCGCTGCTCCCACCAGTTCTTTGATGGATTTCTCCGAAAGATCCTCCGGCACAATGATCTGTATATTGACCAAAGACGGACGGCTTCCCACTGTCGCCAGACGATTTACCGCCAGATGAACTGCACCTGCTGATGCGAGATTATCTCCGGACAGTACTGCTGTCGCTGCTGCGATCGGATTGCCCGACTTACTCTTAAAATGACTGATATCCCGGATAGCGTCACCCTGGCTCACAGCCCCGGACACTTTTCTCTCTATTACTTTTCGGACAGAACGTTTATAAATCGTATCTGTCACCTTGCCGCAATCCAGCATATTTTTATACCTCTGTTTGATTAATTTTCTTCACTCTTCTTGTTATTACTGTCATCTTTTTTACTGTCAGAACTGTCCTTCTTTGTACCAACAGTAATATATCTCGGTGATGCACCGTAATAACTTGTATTGATCCAAACTGTATCCTGCAGACTTCCGTCTACATAAATCTTCTTATAAAAGGACGCCACATACCCATTATGGGCACTCTGTGTCACTTCCTGCCAGCCATCTGGCTGTGTATCATCCTTCGTAATGACATCCTCACCGGGTTCAATGGTCTTGTCTGTCACACTGTAAAACTCAATGCTTCTGTTGGATGAACGGGTTTCATGTCCGTATATATTGACATAAACTTCACCGCCATAAGTATAGGCTTCTATATAAATCGGTGCATCCAGATTATTTCTGAACCTGAAATCCACACTGCCCTCAGCAACTGTCGCATCCGCACCAAGCGGTACATATCCCACTGTCAGGCCATGATTGGAACGCTCGACAACCTCCAATTCCGCCCGCAAAACTGCATTATACATGGTGGAAGACACCTGACAGATACCGCCGCCGATACTTGGTACAACACGTCCCGCTGAATAACCGGTGGCCTCATAATAACCGTTGGAGGCCGTAAATGGTGTCACATGATTTAAAAATGAAAATGTATCCCCGGGATACACAACCGTCTCATCAATCAGTGAAGCACCATTGGCAATATTGGCAATTCTGTTGTCACTGGAAGAAGAATAATCCGTGGAATAACCGCCCAGAAGATCAGTTACCTGCTTCAGCTCATCGCTGGTATGATCCGCCTTCACATCTTCCACAGTTGCATCCAGTTTCTGACTGGAACCATCCCAGCCATCACCCAATGCTTCTTCCACAGCCTTCGTTGTGGCATCTATATCAACCTTCATCCCTGTTACATCATCTGTGATGATAAATTCTCCGGAATGACGAACCAAGGAAGCATTCTGTGCATCTTTATTATATTCAGCTGTATCCTCATCCACCAGCTCTTTTAATTTGTCATGATCATATTCAAAATAAAGTGTATATTCTGCTTTATTATTCTTGACATCTGACAGTTCCTTGTATCGTTTGATCAGATTGCCGTTCACACCAATCTGGCAAATATCCTGAATCACCGTACTGTCCGCCACATGCATATCAAAATCTTTATACGAAATCGTCACTTCATCGCCATTAACGGACAAAGTCACTGCACCGCCGCAGACCTCATCCACATACTGCTGGAGTTTCTCCTCCGCAGCCTTAACTGTCATGCCGCCAAGCTCCATTCCATTGACCGTAACGCCTTCAGGTACCTCATGATCCTCAGAAATTTCCTCACTGTGTCCATGTTCATTTTCATTTTTATTTTCAGAAGACTTCTTATCCTTACCGACATCTGCTGTATCTTCGGATTCTTTATCTTTCTCAGTTTCTGCGGCCTTCTCAGTATCCGCAGTCTCTCCTGATTCTGCCTTTTTCGCAACATCCGCTGCCTTCCTGGATTCTATATTCTTCGCAGTCTCTGCGGCCTTCTCCGACTCATTGTCTTTATCAGCAGCTCTGGTCTCAATCACAATTCCTGATGACGTCTTCTCTGACTGAGCTCCGGTCTGTGCAAACGTATACCGGCCTCCCGCCACGGTCAGTGAAAATACTGCCGCCAGGCCAAGTATTCCCTTTAATGTTCTTCTCATCGTATGTCCCCCACGGGCTATCTCTATTAAATTCCGTCAATCGTCAGTTTCCATACATCTCATGTTACGCTTATTGCAGAAAGCACTGTGATTCCGTCACGCCTTCAACGATGTTTCCATACATACTATACAAACTGAATGACCATGCTTAAAACCATAGAAATCACGATCAAAGCTACAATAATGGTTGAAATAATCTTTGTTGTCTTCTTATTCATCAAAATCACTCCTATTAAAACGCTTCATACGCCCGTACTGCAGAATCGTCTTGTCAATCCATCGGGACGCTTCGCTCATTGTCATTTGTTCCATTGCATCGTTAAACTCTATTTTATGATATTTACATAAATCCTTCAAGTAGGCTTTTTGTTTTTTTGTCATAGGCTGCTGCTTTTTCACCTTGACAAGCATCTTCTCTGGCACAAAAAGCTTCGGTTCTGATGATTCAAAATAATGTGCCAGTGTCTGATACAGCTTCGCCGTTGCCAAAGCATCATGATAAGCACGATGAGCCGAACTGTTGATAATACCATAATGTTCACACAATGCGCCCAGACTTCTCGACGGCAGATCCTTATGTACAGTTTTCGCAATCTTCAGCGTATCAATACCTTCATGTTCAAAAGGCAGTCGAAATTTTTCAGCAGCCATTTTTGTAAAACGATAATCAAATCCCAGATTATGTCCAACCACTACATAATCCTCACAGAAATCAACAAAATCACTGACAACCGCCTGCAAATCTCTGGCTCCTGCAAGCATTTCATCAGTGATACCCGTCAATTCCGAAATCTGCTCCGTCAGTTTCTGATGGGGATTAATGAACTCCGAAAAGCGATCCGCCACCTTGCCCTGAATCACCTTCAGCGCACCAATCTCTATCATCGTATCCTTCTCTGGAGACAAACCCGTCGTCTCCAGATCAAAGACTACATAATCTTTTAGCATATATATCTCCTGTCCACGATAATTGCAAAACTTTATTTCCTGTAAACAAAAAACACCTGGCAGTTCACAGCAGGTGTTTTTGTTTTTTATGGTAATTGCCTTTTGCAATTATCTGTTTATTGAATATCACCTTTATATACAAACCGCAAAGAATATTATATTCCTTGTTTAATATATATAGTATATGCCGTTCATACATTTTTCGCAATGGGTTTGGCTATAGTTAGTATTTTAACTATCTGCCGATAACTATGAGAAACACGCTCCGCGAGTTTCTCAAGTTATCGCGGCTGTCCTGTCAGGGCTGACATGATCTCATAGCCTGCGCTCTCAATCTCCATGATTTCCGCTCTGTCATCCTGCTCAATTGAGAAATTGTGTAAACGAAAATCCATATCATCGAACCATGATGATCGGACCTGAATCTTCATCCGGTACTGATATTCATACTTATAAACCGGCGGATCATAGCTGACCGTTTTGCCATCTTTTATATAGGTCTCTTCTTTGCGATCCTGCTCAATATCCATCTTACACTGAAGCACTGCAGACAACGGCACAATATCAGGATTCTCTTTCACGTCCAGCTTATGTGCAATCGTAAAATTTCCCTGTGTATCATCAATAAAGACATTGTACGTTTTGGTTGAAATCTGACGTGTCACATTAAACTTCTGTACCATCTCTTTGTTCTGCTCCCGGTACGCCAGCTGACACCGGATCTCTTCTACCGTACTGTGCCTGCGTTCCTCAAACCATGGTGATAATTTTTGGGCACATTCCTTACACAGGTTGCCATCATCCAGTTTGCGGTTGCTAAGTAATCTGATTTTCTCCCCACAAATATCACAGTATTTTTTATCAAATAGTCCCATTCTGCTCCCTCATGCCTGTCAGAACTGCGCAATCAACAATTGCGCAGTTCTGAAAAAATGTTCCTACTTCGCATCGTCTTTGACACATTTGAAAGTCAGAAAGTCCTCATCATCACTGTAATCGACATTTAGAGAACCATCTTCATTCGTCGCTACATAAACACTTGGATTTTCAGATTCAACATTACAAAGGCCATAAACAAGAGACCATTTGAATGTGCCCATTTCCTGGCCTTTATAAACCACCTTTACCGTATAATCTTTTGCAAAGGTCAGACGCAGTGCATCGTTGATATTGTCGACGCCATCCATTGTTGTCTGCGGACCATCTCCCAGCAGTTCTTCCACTGTCTCAGAATGCCAGTCGCCAATAAGTGCCAGTTCATCCTCTGTCAGGTAATTCTCCGGATTTGTTGCATCTGTCCCTTCTTTACCGAAGATGACTTTCAGGCCCATGTCCATCAGGTCATCAAAAGTAAATGTGTTCTCACCGACATCCGCAACCATCTCTTCACCCTGGATGGTGATGGTCAGCTTGTTATCCGCCACGGCCCACTTGCCATTTCCTGTTTCCTCGTCAGCATGAAAGACAACTTTACCACCGCTGTTCAATTCGAAAGATAAATCTCCTTCAAAACATTCTTCGATGGGCAGCTGAACCCCCATCGCTTCTGCCACGACTGCAACCCATTTGCCTTCATACGGATTTGCTTCAGACTTTGTTGTGCCTCCGCCGCCTCCGCCGCCGCATCCGCTTAAAGATAGCATGCTCACAAAAACTGCCACCACTAACAAATAACTCAGACGTTTTCTCATATCCCCTTCCTCCTCTGTGTATAATATTTTTATATTCACATTATACAAAGGAAAATAGGCTTATTCACTATCACTTCTGATAGTAACAGTAAAATTGTCTGATTTTGTTCCATATCAGGTCATTTCAGGGTTGTCACAATCAGTTTACTTTCCAGAGCAGCCGCAATCAGATCCTCCTTACAACTATAACCCGCTTTCATTATCATTTCCTGAAAATTCCATCTGACGCCTGCAGTTGAACAGTTCATTTTCCTTGCAATCTCCGAATAGGAAAAACCACAGATATAGAGTCTCAGCATTTCCAATTGTCTCGGGCTGATCTCACCGCTTGTGATCCAGTTCAACTCCGCATCTGGCGATACATCCGGAAAAACATGCTCTCCGCTCGCTGTCCGCCGGATCACATCTTTGATTTCTTCCTCGCCATGATCTTTGTACCAGAGACTATCTGCGCATCCGCTTTTGGCTCTTTCAAGCACCTTCGGATCAATCAGTGATGTCACGATCAGAATCTTCGTATGCGGGCAGGCTTCTCTGATGGCCTTTCCTGCTTTTAAGCCATCATGATTATGAAAAGTCTGAACATCCATTAAAACAATATCGATGGCAGAATAACTGCAGATTCCGACCGCCTCCTCCGCATCGGCGACTGTCTGAACATGTTTAAATTCCGGTTCCTGCGAAAGCATATATTCAAAATACTTCTGCATGATTTTCTGATCCTCCACGACAAGAACACGAATCATCCAACTTCCCCCTTTCTGCAAAGTTTCTCTCTTGTTTTGCGCCTGATGATATCGCTCATTTGCCTGAATATCACTCCGATTGCCGCTTAGGCATACGCAGCCTCAGACAAAAGGCCGGTTCAAACACCGTCACCATCGTACATCCTTCTGACTCCAACGCCCTCCGAAGGGAGGACAGCCCTCCGCCCTCCCTGGCCTTTGGCTTCGGCAGTTCCCCATTATTCGTTATCCTGATACTGTATGCTTCTGAATCTTCCTCTATCGTCACATTCACGTCACTTCCATGGGCATGTCTGGCACAATTTGTCACACATTCACGGATAACACGATCCAATAACAGTCTGTAAATCGAATTCTTCGGAGCTTCTCCTTCCAGATGAATCTCTATGCCGAGCTCCCTCGCATGCTTGCCTGTATTCTGATACAGATCTTCCAGATTTTCAACTGTCATATTGGTGAGAATATACACCTGCTCCTTTAATACATCCAGCTGTTTATTCATATGACTCATATTTTCTTTGTTCTCCAGTATTCTCCGGATTGTCAGAAGACTTCGCCCCAAATTATCATGCACCTGCAGTTTCATCGCCAATATTTCCTGCTCCCGTATCCTCTCACCGATTTTCTCATACATCTCTTCCAGTTTTCTGTTGAGGCTCTGCAGTCTTTCATTATTGGCTTTGATTTTTTCATTATTGTAATAAAACTCTGAAACATCAATGGCAATCGCCTGTTTGTAGCCCGCCAATGCCGAATCCTTTAGCAGATATTCCTGAAACATCCAGATTTTCCCATTCGGAAAACAAAATACACTGTCCTCACTACTCATGGATGCAACACCTTCTGCGATGCGTCCCGTATGCTGTAACGCCTGATGCAGGACATCATAATCCTGCAGTTTCTCCCCCATCAGCATCCGGCTCACTTCCCACATCATTGAATTGCAGAGCACAATCCGGCCGAATGTATCTGCAAAACATACACCGCATGGTGCATTATCAACCGCATCATTCACAGACCATTGGGAAAACAGTGTTTTCTCCCGTCTTCTTTCTCCAAAAAGATTCCAGATCAGATACAGCATCAGTCCCGTGACCGCACACACAATCAGTACCATCGGTATATCCGGCAGCATGACATGTTGATTCATCCGCTTTCCTACACTGTAGCTATGGTCATTCTGAAAGGCAGCCATAATAAAAAATGAACCGGCAAAAAGCGTCACGGTTAATGTAATTCTTTTCAGCCCCTCAAAACGCGTCACACTCAAAAGAATGAGCATCATTTCAAATGCCAGGCAGATTTCCATCATGATCATCACAAAATTCTGTATTCCCACACTGCTCTCTACGAAATTCGACATCTAACCAGCCACTCTTTCTCATCTTCCTTCTGCACCTTTGTCCCTGATCGTCCTGACAACAACGTCTGGAGATCATACTCGGAATCAATATGTACAGATAACATCAAATGTCCTTCCATCACAACAACACGGAAAAACAATGTCTGCATCTTCCCAAACAATTGCTCCGTCAGCCACTCGAAATAATCATAGCATTGCAGAATCTCTGCGTCATGCAAAATAAGCGGACGGACATTGACATAGTACAACGCCCGAATCTGACAAAGTTTTAAAGCAGAACAGGATTCTGCCAGACTCTGTCTCAGATCTTCTTCTGTCAAGCCCTCCTGACTGTCATTGTTCATCGTCAGAAGCAGGTTCTTGCGCCGCTTCAGATACGTTCCGATCACAATCATCTGGGCAAGCAGACGTTCGTAGACTGCTTTGGATTCGGTGACTTCCAGTTCTTCCATAAAATGCGTCATCAATTCCAGCTGTCCGGTCGTCTGACTCTGGATCAGATTCAGAAGTCTGTTCTGTTCCTCCGCTTTTCGCCTTTTGGCTTCCTGCTGATACGTCTTTTGTAAAAGCCGATTTCTCGCCTTTAATTCTTCCTGCTGATCCTTAATATCCTCATACTGATCGGTCAGCAGTGAAAGATCCTCTGTCCAGAACAAATGTCCCCCCTGCACTAAAAGATGATTGATGCGAATGCCATCCCGCATCACGAGCGGTGCCATCAAAAGGCCCTGCCGTACTTCCTGTGTCAGATTCGGAAAAGTTCCGGACTGATAGTGGCGTTCAAAATTCGCATCCGTGATTTCTGCATTGAGACCACCCGCCGCCTGAAACAGTTCAATATATCTGTTGTTCGTCTGAATGAGTCCGCATGCAATACAGCCCTGATAAATCGCCGCCATCAGCAGACAGCAGGCCGCCGTCATATCTCCCGCAATCACTTTGATCATCGGCAAACGGAGCATCGTGCAGACATTCCATACAAGCAGCAGAAATCCCGGAACAAGCGGAAACCAAAACCATGTCTTACCCGGAATCCGGCTCTTCCAGACCAACACAACCTCCATCATGATCATGCAGAACAGCATCCATCCCTGAATGATGAAAAACACAATCCTATAATGATAAATCTCATTTGACACCTGAAAGCCTTCCGAAAAATAAAAAACTCTTTGGTGAAAATCATTCGTCAGCACTGCCAGAATCATGATAATCGCAGGAATCAGCAGGCAGTTCGTCTGTTTCTCCGTTTTCACTTCATCCCCCTTATCCATCAATAAGGCCGCAATCAACCCCAGCGTCGGAATCAGCACCATCGGGATATAATATAGATACCAGCAGACACGGCTTCCAAACGGATCGACGATAATAAGATATTTAATCGTTCGTACCAGAAACCAGAAAACCATCAGACAACCGATCCGGGTCAGGCACTTGCGCATTTTCGTTTCCACGACATGTTTATTCAGATAAACGACCCATGCACAGTACAAGCCAATATAAATACTGCTTCGACATTGTTCAAACAGGTGACTCACGTACATATTCTCTGACTGCTCATGCCGGCATAAGCTCGCAATCAGGACAAGACATGCAACCGCCACATAGGACAGCGCTCTTTTCTTCTTGTAGGACATATCGCTTATTCCTTTCTTGATCCGGCAGCAATGTGCATACCCATGATATGTTTCATTATACTATAGTAACTGTTCAGAGCCAACCTCCAAAATGCTACGCATTTTATACCTGTTTTTGAAATTTTACTTGGCTTTGAACAGTTACATACTATAAACTCTGTGCAAATCCTATAGACAAAAAAGAATGTGCCGCAGCACATTCTTTTTTGTCTATCGACGCTCTGTTTATTCAAGAGATTGTGATGACCAGTAAGCTTTTTGGCCACTCGGATACCAGCAGCAATCTTTTGCATTCGTATTCATAAAATACGCATCCAGTTCATCACCGTACGCATCGATTGTTTCCTTTGTAAAATAAATCTGATGAATGCCCGCAAACTTATCCTCCACAAAGGTCGGATCAAAAGACGGGAGTGCATCCGGACTTGTACACCACTCCATGTAAATGCCATCCACGTACGCACCATAGAAAACATTCGCACCCACTCGCTTTAATGTCGACGGCAAATATACATTCACAAAGCCGGCCTTCTCATCTTCCTGATAGACATAAGCTTTGTTTTTTTCATACTCTTCATCTGTCAGATACGTCACGTATTCCCCTTCAGAGCCATTGCCGTTACCTGCAAAGCTAAATGCTTCATCTCCGATTGCTTCCACGCCTTCTGATACCCGGATGGTCTGCAGCTGTCTGCAGCTATCAAAAGCTGCACCGACCTCTTTGACTGTGCCCGGAATCAGAAGCTCCCTCAATCCGGTATAGGAGAAAGCGTCTTCTCCAATAACTTCAACATTTTTCAGATCAATTTCTGTCAAACCTTCCCGCTGTGAAAAAGCGCCGTCGCCAATCTCTTTTAAGCTCTCCAGCAATGATACCGTCAATGGTGTTGTCTCTCCAAAATCTGTTGAGGCAAAGTTAGAACCGAGCACTTCTGTTCCTTCACCGATTGTCAGATTTTCAACCTTAGCATAAGCTAGAACAGCATCAATCGACAGATCACAGTTGCCAAGGAACTGAACTGTCTTAAAACCGGATTCCGCAAGCGCCCATGTATCAAACACAGCATTGCCTTTACAGATAAATGTAGCGCCGTCCATGGATGTATTCCTGAATGCATAAGCGCCTACAGCCACCGTACTGGATGGCAGCGTGATGTCGCCAAGTGCCGTACACCCATCAAATGCATAGGCAGCAATTCCTGTCAAACCTTCGTTGAAAACAACTTCTTTCAATGCCGTACAGCCCTCAAACGCATACGTGCTGATATACGTCACAGACGATGCAATCTCAACACGTTCAAGTGAGGTACAATCTTTAAACGCTTCTCTGCTGATGACTTCATAGCCTTCCGGGATAATGACAGATTTAATTTCTGTATGACCTTTAAACAGCGCATTCTCCATATCACTGATCGTCACATCACCGATTGTCTGCGGAAGTATCACTTCTTCTGCTGTTCCCGTGTATTCCGTAATGTAGCCAATTTCATTACATTTAAACCCGTCGGCATTCGTATATTTTAATTCCGGATCCTTAAAACCGGATGGATCAAGTCTGATACTGTTTAAGATATTGCTGATATTCTCATCATCAAGTAATTCCCACAGTTCATCTCCCACCAGTCCTCTGGAAGCCATTTCAACACACACAGCGTAGTCATCGGTAAACTTTGTATACAGGCGCAGATGTTCACTGGCATCCTCACCGTCCCCGAATGTTTTCACCGTCACATAATAATGCAGTCCGCCAAAATCCATTTCCTCTATATCATCCTGGCATAACGCTGCAGCTTCCTCTGGATCTGCCGGTTTCACGGCTGTGACAGACAGATAACCAAGTCTGTCTCCCTGGAAATTGGTACAAATACCGGTCTCTTTTATTGTATTGTTCCATCGTGCCGGGAATTCTGCACTGATTCCCACATTCTCTGTCAGACCGCCGCCTTCTGTCACCTGAAAGCTCAGATGATCCCAGATACAGCGCACAAGTGAATCTGCAAGTATATCCTGAATCTGTGTTTCTTTGTTAAGCCCCGTCAGTTCCAGCTTCAGACCGCCCCACTGACCGACCAGCGTATCACCATAATCGATCACCTGAAACGCCTTCGGTTCATTGTAGTACATACTCATCCCGCCCGGGTTGTCCATATTGAAATTCAGACTCCAGAAATGTGCCGCAAAATCCTGATACGGATCTTCATTTTCCTGAACATCTTTAAAATAAGCATGCTCCGGTGTGATCTGACTATCTGAATTACTGATTTCTATCTTTGTATTCTGCACATCCAGTGGCTTCAGTTCCAGTGTCCAGAGATTCTCCGGATCCGTAAAAAGTAAAGAAGTCCCTTTGTCTTCCGGATCATCTGCATCCTCCGGCAGCTGGATATTCAGATTACCGTATGCATACTCGTATGTACGGTACATAGCTTCTGTCTGTCTTGGCACATCCGGTCCTGTTTTACCACAGGCTGCCGATGAAAGTGCCAATATCGCGCATAAAAGAACAACTGCTGACCTTTTCATTTGATTTCCCCCTTTGAACATCAGAATTTGAAGCCGCCACCTCCATGAGTACTGCCGGAGGACGAAGTATGTGTACTGCTTCCGCCTGATGACTTATCGTTATCTTTCGGTTTCTCTGTTTTGACAATGTTCTGGTAAAGGAACCATTCCTGATTATCCACAATATTCATGCTGCCGGCTTTGACATAATCATCCGCTTTGGCCTGAAAACGCACCGTTTTGAGCTGTTTCTTCATGCCACCGACAATCACAAAAGCAATGATAAAACCAATGACAATGGCGACAGGAATCCAGATCAGGGACAACGGTTCCTTAGGAAGCGTGTCCACATCATAAGGCTGACCGTTTCGTGCCTGGGTGATAAAATCATCACATAGTGTGGCAAATGTGCGAAAGGCACCCGCAAAATCACCGTCCGCCAGCTCCGGCCGCATCTGCTGACCGACATATTGAATACCGGCATCCGTGAAAACTGTAATACCATATCCTTTTGTGGACATATAACACTCGCTGGACTTTAAATCGACAACAAGGAGCACACCGTCTCTTGTCTCTCCATACCCCATATCCGCTCCGTCATAAATATCATCTGCATATTCTTGCACTGACGGAATATCTTCCTCTGAAACAGTCAAAATGGCAATATCAAACTTCTGTCTCGTCCGGATCTCATCAATCATCGTTTCCAGTTCTGTGACTTCCCGCTCATTCAGCACACCGGCCATATCTGCCATGCAGATATGATCACTGGCAAAACCATCTGTTGTTTCGGCTGCTGCCGGCATGACAAGACCGAGGCACAACACAAGGACGAGTAAAAGCATGCGTAATGTTTTCTTCATTCTGTTACCCTCCTCTTATAATACTCCAAATAGATGCAACAGCCAGATGACGCCGTAGGACACAGCACTCATCAGCATCGTCAGGCCAATCAGCCATTTTGTTGCCGCAGACTGATCTATCGGAAGATCACCGACAAAACGTCCGGTCTGACCATTCATCGCAAACAGATACTGATTGCCGTTCCAGGTCGTATTCAGCAGCCAGACAGGGTAAAGCGCATACTGGGCTTTGCCGCCCCTGAACTGAATACTGCTGTTTTCCACATTCACCGAATCATAGCCTTTGACCGTCTCCGCAAATGCTTCCTCCGTTGAACGTTTGACACGGGCATTGACTCTGTCTATGCTCTCCTCAGCCGTGACATCGTATTTGTTGGCCAGATAACCGGCAAGATACGCCGTCTGAAAATCCACCGCTTCTGAAATGTCAAACGGCTCAATGGATTCCATCAGATCATCCGGCATCTTAGATGATCCGTCAACTGGAATATATTCAAATCCAATGCTACCGCCACGGTTGACAAGGAAATATCTGGTCTCTGTATAAATGTAACGACTGTCACTCCATGTCCGGATATTCGCCGCCTTGTAACTCACCTGTGCATCTGCATCGGTATCAAAAAGCCAGAATGGCACATAGACACCTTTAATCTCATCAATATGATTCTGATCTTTGAAAACCTTCGGTAAAAGACGTTTTCCGGAAATATGTTTCATCAATCCTTCTTTGGCGGCTTTCTTGTCCAGCTTGAATGGGATAACCAGATCCGGTCTGAGCACACCCGCAAATTTTCCCGTGAAAACAACCGGATTGTCACAAAACGGACACTTGGTTGCCGCCATCGTTGCATCTCCGACGATTTCTCCACCGCAGGACTGGCAGACATAGGTACTCAGTCCATCTGTCTCGCCTTCCTGCCATTCTCCGCCAGCTTTGGTTTCCCACTCCATGCTGTCGCTTTTGCCTTCCTTCAGTTGTTCATCCATCGCCTGCAATGTTTCCATCTCAAATTCTGAATCACAATACGGGCACTTCATCTTCTGAATCGTACTGTCAAAAGCGATTGCGCCGCCGCAGCATGGGCATTTATATTCCTGCATATTCTGCATACAATCACTCCTATCTATTATGACTGAATATCTGCATCATTGAACGGATCACCGCATTCCGGACAGAATTTCGGCGGATGCTTCGGATCTTCCGGCTCCCAGCCACATTTATCACAGCGGTACAATGGTTCTTCTGTCGGCTTCTTTGCACCGCATTCAGAACAGAACTTGCCTTTATTGAGTGCACCACAGCTGCAAATCCAGCCTGTCGGCTTCTCCGGTCTCTTCGCACCACATTCCGGACAGAACTTGCCTGTTGCGACATAACCACAACTGCATGTCCAGCTAGCACCTTCCGGCCCAAGCTTTGGTTCCGGTTTCTTTGCACCGCATTCCGGACAGAATTTGCCTGTCACAATCTGCCCACAGCTGCATGTCCAACTGTCTGCACCCTGCTGCTGAACCGGCGCTGCTGCCATCTGTTGCTGCTGCATAGCCTCCTGACGTCTCATTTCTTCCTGCTGTCTTGCATCTTCCTGGCGTTTCATTTCCTCCTGGCGTCTTGCTTCCTCCTGCTGGGCACCCATCGCAAACAGATTCTGCGCATTCATGCCACCGCCTGCATTCATGGCCATACCCATACCGATAAAACCATTCATGGCACCACTCTCATTGGCTGCCGCCGCTTTCATTGCATCAGCCTGTGCGCCAACCATCGTCGCAGCTGCCATCGTCGGATTCTGCAGCATCGCTGTACGCTGAGCCTGTTTGATCATCTCTGCATCCTCATCCGGAAGTGTCACCGAACCGAGAGCAATGCTGACGACCTTCAGTCCACGCAGTTCACCCCATTTGGCAGACAGCGTTTCATTCATCGCATTCTCCAGATCGGTATTGTGTGTCACAATCTGGTTCGGACGCAGTTCCAGTTCAGAAAACCTGCCAAAGGCCGGTTGAAGTGCACTGATAAATTCTGTCTTCAGCTGTCTGTCCAGCTCGTCTCTCGTGTATTCGTTCTCTACATTTCCACACACATTCGTATAGAACAGCAGCGGATTGCTGATCCGATAAGAATAAACACCCGAGCAGCGGACAGACACATCAATATCCAGGCCGATCTTGGAATCCACAACGCGGAAAGGAATCGGATTCGGTGTGCCAAACTTGTTGTCAATCAGCTCTTTTGTATTGAAATAGTAGATTCGCTGATCCTTACCTGTATCGCCGCCAAATGTAAAACGCTTGCCGACTGTCGCAAATGTCGCCTTGATGCTGTCTCCAAGACTTCCTGAAAAAATACTCGGCTCTGTCGATGTATCATAGGTAAATTGTCCAGGCTCTGCACATACCTCGACCACCTTTCCCTGTTCCACGATAATCATACACTGACCATCCGCAACAGCAATGCCGCTTCCGTTAGAGATAATATTGTCATTGCCATGGACATTCGATGAGCGGGCGCCGGTTCTCTTCTGACCTTTCTTTACCATCACACTCTTATCCATTGCGTCACAATAGAAAAACTCCTTCCACTGATCCGCCAATGTTCCTTCTGCTGCTCCCACAAATGCTTTAATTAATCCCATATGCTTTATCCCCTTTCATCATTCCCGGTTTTTCATGCCGTTGATTCAATTTCATTTCTTTCTATTTTCAGTATAAGAAAATATCGCTGTTTTTTCACTAACACTTTTGATAGTAATCACGTCTGCTCGCAATTTGATGCTCCTTTCGGACAGCCGGACATCAGATGCTTAAAACGATGTACTAGTTCCTATCTGGAATCAGCCAGCAATCATCGATGGCATCATACACATACACAAGGTTATCTGACACGGCATAGTACTGCTCCCGGACAAACTGACCGTCATGATTCGTCCCCAATACAAATACGCGACACGGACGACCATCTATTTCTTCCATTTCACATGTGTCCATGATCTGCATGCCATTGGCGATGGCTTCTCGTACTTCCGGCACTTCGTTCAGTATTTCATAGGCGATATCCCCGTTTTGTCCGTCAAACGGTCCTATCTCACCCCCGTCATCCGGGAGTGGTTCATACACTGAAAAATCATAACAGCCTTCTTCTGCTGCCAGATGACCGTCCCTCAGGGAAATCATCGGACGGAACAGATGCATCGTTCTGCCATCAGAGACAATCAGCAGCACATCTGGAAAAATCTCACTGACATTGCATCGAAGAAGAATCGGCTCCCCCTTTTTCCCTTCATAAAGCGATGTCTCCAGCTTGTCATCGTACTCTCCCATCTCTGACATTTCCACGCGATAGACAGAAACTGACATCCCCTCGCGCGGCACGATGGCATAAACTTCTTCGCCTCCGCAGTCCACCAGATCTGCCTTCTCAGGAAAATCATACTGTACACATGCTTCCTGGCTGGCATATTGACGAATCTTCACCTCATCCGCCTCATAACTGATATACCCAAGGAAAGCCATCGCAATATGGCAATCATTCTCATGCATCTTGCCCTGAAGCTCATCCCATGCGGTCACTTCTGTCTCTGTCATCGATTCCGTTGACTGCATGTCCGCCGTTTCCGACGCATCCGTCTCTGTCAAAAGCTGTGTTGTCTCACTGCTCTGATTCGTCTCTTTTTTCAAAAATGCCTCCACTTTTGATGATACATCTTCCGACTCCCCATTTTTTTTCTGCGTTTCCTGCTCACTGCCTTTACATCCGGTCAGCAACAAGAGTGCGAAAACAAAAATAACGAGCCATTGCACATTTTTCTTCATACAAATCCCCCTATCTTACTACCAGAATATAAAAGAAGGAAGCCAATGTCACTA
>OGQN01001508.1_pt1 | contig 18799 bp, 16 predicted proteins | sample 1553231 | NCBI WGS metagenome assembly OGQN01 (sample SAMEA2579950, study PRJEB22360) | human gut metagenome | biome: human gut; feature: human-associated habitat; material: faeces | place: Denmark | collected 2008/2010 | reverse complement strand
CGGTTTTTATTTATTTCGCTTGCCTTTTCTATCCATACATGGTATATTTTAGTTGCATATCCGTTAAAAGGAAAATTCTGGAAAAGGAGAGAACGACATGAAAAAGCTCATCACCCTGCTGCTGGCCCTGGCTATGGTCCTGAGCCTGACTGCCTGCGGCGAACAGCCCACCGGCGCCACCGGTGACGACGGTAATACCGTATCCGCGGAAAGCGATGGCCGCACCCTGTACGAGGCCGCCATACAGCTGGCCTGCGACGGCGATTTTCCCGGCAGCATCGAGGGCCTGAAAAAGGCTGTGGCCGCTGAGGAAACCGACGACTGGACCTCCTGGGACATCATGACCGCATGGCTCCGTATGGCGCAGATCTACCGCCTGCAAGGTGATGCCGAAGGTGAGGCGCAAGTAAAGGCGGACTATCAGGCCGCCACCGGCGAAGAACTGCCGTTCCTCAACGAGCACCAGTTCGACGGCACCTCACCCTCCGCATACTTCCAGGAATCTCTCATCACCGACGCCAGCTACGGTATTCTCGTCTATGGCCAGGACGGCAGCACCATGACGCTTGAAGAATACCGCGCTGCCGGGCCGGTGGATACGCTTTCCGACGGCAGTCTCCGGTTGGGCGAACGGGTGGATTTCTCCTTCTTGGGAATTACTTCCGGCATGACGCGGGAGCAGGTCTACGATGCGTTGGAAATGACCGACTGGGCACGGACCGTCACCGACCACCTGAACTTTGTAGACTTTTCTTTCTATGTGGACGTCACTGGTGAGTATTTTACCAGGTCTCTTGTAGTGAGCACCCAGGAGTCTGACCGGGATACCATCTACATCAGGATCTACGAGATGGAGGAAGACAACTATCTCAAGGGCGGACTGGTTATCCTGAATTTTGAAAACGACACCCTCATGGAGGGCGCTAACGGCATGATCTATTTCGGTGCATGATCCAGACCCATAAAAAAGAGACGGCCTCGGCCGTCTCTTTTTATGCCTTTTATTCAAACAACCCCGCCTGTCCCGGCACCTCCGTATGCCCGATGGACTGTACCTGGCGGACATTTTCGGCGGTCAGCGCATCGCTGATGGCCATCTTACGGATGATGTTCTGCACCGTCACGTCCAGCCCCGTGCCCTCCCGGTAGTCGGCAGGGAAGATGAAATCCACCCGTCCCTTGGCCAGCAGGTCCTCCACGCCGGCCCGGTTGCTGCTCTGGTACACGGCGATGGCCTGCCCGCCGTAGGACCGCATCATCTTCATACACGGCACGTCGGAGAGCCCGTCGCCCACATAGATCATGTTGGTAAAGGGCACCCGCTTGCTGTCGTCGGGCATGGAGTCGTTCAGCGTCTTGTCATCGGCCACGTCCAGCACACCCTTGTTGATGCGGTAGACGAACTGGGTCTTGTTGGTGAAGTTGACGTCCAGCTTGGGCCAGCAGGCGGCACCCGCCTCGTCATAGTAGAACTCACAGGCGTAGATCTGCTTGAACTCGTGGGCAATACCGCTGCCCTCAATGATCTCCTTCAGCCCGGAGGACAGCACATAGTGCTCGATGGTCACGCCCTGCTGCTCACCGAAGGCGTTGATCCGCTGAAACCACTCCCGCACGCCGGGAAACAGCTCCATGCTGCGGCCGCACGCCACCAGAAAGTCCCGCTTCAGGTCCTTTCCCTGGGCGCGGCACTCGGCGATCATGGTGTACATATACGCCAGCAGCCCGTCCATCCGGTTCTCCCGGCCGAAGGTGTTGGCCTTGTGCCAGAACTCCGCCGGGGTGTATCCCAGGGCCGGGATAAAGGCGTAGTCCTCCATGTCCGTGGTACACAGCGTCTTGTCAAAGTCGTACAGCAGCGCGATGATGGGCTTTGTCATACCGTCTTCCTCCGTGGAAAAAAGGCGGCGCAAGGCCGCCTTTTTTTGTTGTGCTTACTTGTTTCCGCTGTAATTCCGTCCGAACTTCAGCTCGTCCAGACTCAGCCGGAAATCACTGGGGATGGCGCTGCCGTCCACCGGCGGCAGCTTGATGGTGGGCTCGTCGGTGACGGCGCTCCCGGCGCCCTTCTCCTCCGGCGCGTCGATGTACTTGCTGAGGATATCCTGCTCGATGGCGGACACCACATCGGCCTGGGGCTCAGCGGCAGGGGACTCCGGCTGCTCCGGCACAAAGTCCAGCTCCGGCAGGGACTGCAAAAAGGCGCTCTGGGCCTGGCACAGCTCCTCGCTGCGGCGAATAAACGCCGCGGTCTTCTCCTGTGCGGCCTGCAGCTTCTTCTCCGCCGCCCTGCGCTCGTCGTCCAGCCGGTGGATCTCCGCCTGGGCCTCCACCTGCGCGTCGGCCAGGATCTTCTCCTTCTCGGTCTGGGCCTCCTGCACCAGCTTGGCGGCCATCTTTTGGGCCGTCAGCAGTGCCTGGCGCATGGCCTCCTCGGTGGAACGGTACTCCTCCACCTTCTCGGCCAGCACCTTCAGCTTGGCCTTCAGCGTGACATTCTCCTTGAACAGGGCGGTGTAGTCCTCCGTCAGCGCGTCCAGGAACTCATCCACAGACGCCATATTGTATCCGCCGCCGCCGAATGACGCCTTCGGGAATACTTTTTCGGAAACTTCCTGGGGTGTAAACATTGCCGATCCCTCCGTTATATGATTTCTTTAGAAGTACAATCCGTTGTTCTCCAGCTCATCGATCAGGTCGCCCATGATATCCACGGAGTAGGGGGTGATGATGTACGTGTTGGCCGCCACCTTCTTGATCTTGCCCTCGCCGGCATAGGCCACGCCGGACAGGAAGTCGATCAGCCGCCGGGCCACGTCCTTGTTGGTGGACTCCAGGTTCAGCACCACCGTGCGCTTCTCCTTCAGATGGTCCGCGATCTCCGAGGCGTTCTCGAAGCGCTCCGGCTTCACCAGCACCACCTTCAGCTGGGTGGTGGCGTGGATGTTCACCACCTTGTTGTGGCGGTCCTCGCTGCGGCGATCCTCACGGCGGTCGTCCTTGCGGTCGTCAAACAGGGAACGGGAGGACTCCTTTACCGGCTCCTCAAAATCGTCCTCATAATCATAATCCTCATCATCGTAGGGATGAATGATCTTCTTCAGCTCGTCCATCAGGCCCATGTGCAATACCTCCCGCGTATTATTTGGAATAGTCTCTTGCGCCGAAAATGGCGGTGCCCACGCGGACCATGTTGGCTCCCGCGCGAATGGCATCGGCAAAATCGCCGCTCATACCCATAGAAAGATATTCTAATCCATTATCGTACATTTTTCTGTTTATGTCAACATATAGTGCCTGTACTTTTTGGAAATATACCACATTTTCTTCCCGTGTGGCGTCCGCCGGGGGTATGGTCATCAGTCCCCGCACCCGCACATGGCCCATTTCCTTCGCCTGTGCCGCCGCGTTTTCCACCTCCTGCGGCGCAAAGCCGCTTTTGGCCACCTCGCCGCCGATGTTCACCTCCAGCAGAATATCCTGCACGATGCCCAGCTTTTCCGCCTGCTTGTCCACCTCGGCCAGCAGCTCCGGCGAGCCGATGGACTGGATCAGGGCCACCTTGCCCACCACCTGCTTCACCTTGTTGCGCTGCAAGTGGCCGATGAAATGCAGCGGCGCGCCGCGATAGGCGTCCTCCGCCAGCTTTGCGGTCATCTCCTGCACCCGGTTCTCGCCCAGGGCGTCGATGCCGGCGGCGATGGCCTCCTGACAGGCGGCGGCATCGTTCATCTTGCTGGCGCCCACCAGCGTGATATCCGCCCCGGTGCGGCCCGTCTCCCGTGCCGCTGCGTCGATCTCGGCGCGGATCGCTTCCAAATTTTCCCGAATAGACATCGCTTGTGCCTCCTTGTCTCTTTCGTATCTAAGCCGCGTGCGCCCGCTGGAGGCGGGTGCCGCCGTGTTTATCGGATGACCTTGCCGTCATACAGCTCGCCGGACGTGGCGATGACCTGATCGCCGGAGCGCAGGGTCTGTGTGTCCCGCACGCCCTCGGCGGGCTTCACCAGCGCGTAGCCCTCCCCCTGATATACCAGCTCGATCGGCCGGAAGGAGGCGTTCTCGCCGTCCACACAGTACACGCCGGTGGTGCCGTCCGCGCTGACCCGCAGCGCGTCGGCCGGTACCCGCAAGCCCTGATAGGTGTGCAGCACCGCGTCCGCCGCCTGATGACGCAGCAGCGTGGTCTGTGCCAGATACCGTGTGCTGGACAGCACCACCGCCGCCTGGCCGTTCTCCTCCCGGGACACGGACACCACGCTCATGCGGATGCTCTGGTCAAAGCCCTTGGCCAGACGCACATCTACCCGGCCCATATCCTTCAGCGCCGCCGCCTGCTCTGCCGGCAGCACCACCGCATAGTACCAGGTGTCGCCGTAGATCAGCTTGCCCACGTTGCTCTGCTCCGCCGCCGCCTTCACGCCGTTCAGCTTGCCCGGCGTCACGTCCTCCAGAAACGCCTCCGTCAGCACGCTCTCGTACCCGTCGCACACGGCGGAATAGGTGCCGGAGGCCTTGGCGGTCACGGTCTTCGCACCGGACAGCGCGGCTTTCTGCTGCTGTATCTCGCTCTCCACCGACTTGATCTGGGCCTGTATCTCCTCCTGTGACGTATAGCTCCCGTGGTCCCGCTTCAGCACGGCGGCCTTCAGCGCCGCCAGGTCGCTCTCCGCCGCGGCATAATCCCCGGCGCTCAGCGTCTGGCGCAGGGTCAGGATGTCGCCGGTGATGGACGTGTCCAGCTTCAGCGCCGCATCCGGGTCCAGATAGGACGTCAGGGCGAACTGCAGCTGCTGCAGCTGCAATTCCAGCGTCTCGATCCGGCTGACGGTCTGCAAAGCGCTGTCGTCGCTGTACACCGTGGCCACCGTCTCGCCGGCGGCCACCCGCTGGCCCTCCTGCACGGCCCGGGACACGGTGCCGGTCTGGCCGGGCAGCGGCTCCTCCGTCCGCACCAGCCAGCCCTCCATGGAGATAACGTCCTCCGCCTGTGCCTCATAGACCAGCGTGATGGTCATCGGGTCGGCAAAGTAGTTGTATACCTGCGCGGCGAAGTACACCAGCACTGCCGCCAGCACCGCGATAGGCAGCACCTTCAAAAGCGGCGACGAGCGCTTGTTGCTCCCCGCCGGGATGTTCGTGTTGTTGTCTGGGGTGTTGTTCATGGGCTTTCCTCTTTGTCTATGTTCTCTTACTCCGCGTCCTCCCACAGCGTGACATTCCGCGCCGGCGCGATGGTGGAGATGGCGTGCTTGTAGATCACCTGCTGCCGCCCCTCGCTGTCCAGCACCACCACGAAGCAGTCGAACCCCGTGATGACGCCCCGCAGCTGAAAGCCGTTCACCAGGAACAGCGTCACCGGCACATTCTCCTTCCGGGCCTTGGTAAGAAAGATATCCTGTAAGTTGTTTGTCTTCTGCATGATCGTCCACTCCTTGTATGTCTGTACGGACGATATGCACAACATCTGCCTCCGCCCGCCGCTATCAGCATACCCCGGCGGACAGGAGGAATTCTGTCGCATTTTGTAACCCCGCCGAAAAATCCGGCGTTTTTTCCCATAATATCCAGTGGATGGCCTCGTTGCGCCGCAGCCAGGTCAGCTGCCGCTTGGCGTACTGCCGTGACCGCAGCTTTACCTCCGCGATGGCCTCGGCCACGGTGGCGCGGCCCTCGGCCACCGCCAGAAACTGCTTGTACCCGATGGCCTGCAGGGCCGTGGCGTCCCGGGGCAGGCCGCTTTGCAGCAGTGCCTCCACCTCCCGCAGCAGCCCCTGCGCCACCATCGCGTCCACCCGCCGGTCGATGCGCTCCTTCATATCCTCCCGGTCCCGGAAGGCCAGGCCGATGTACGCCGCGTCGTACCGGGGCGGTATCTCCCGGCTTTTTCTGTCGTGCGCCCCGATGGTCTCCCCCGTCTCGTAATAGACCTCCAACGCCCGGACGATGCGCTTTTCGTCCCGCAGGTGCAGCCGCGCCGCGCTCTCCGGGTCCACAGCCCGCAGCGCCTCCAGCAGCGCCTCCGCGCCATCCTTCGCCAGCTTTTCCTGCAATTCCCGGCGTATCTCCCCGCCCTGGCTGCCTGCGGCAAAGTCCTGCCCCCGCACCAGCGCGTCCAGATACAGCCCCGTGCCCCCCACCAGCACCGGCCGCTTTCCCCGCCGCAGGATGTCCTGCACACACGCGTCCGCCTCCCGGACATACCGTGCCACGGACCAGCTCTCCGCCGGGTCCGCCACGGCCACCATGTGGTGGGGCACGCCCTCCATCTCCTCCGCCGTGGGGGCGGCGGTGCCGACGGTCATGCCCCGGTATATCTGCATGGAGTCCACGGACACCACCTCGCCGCCGAAGCGCTTGGCCAGCGCCACGCCCATTTTCGTCTTGCCGCAGGCCGTGGGCCCCACCACGCAGACGACCTTGTTGTCCATGTCCTCACCTCGATCCGTTTTGGAAAGCGCCGCAGCGCCGTTATGGCCTGTAAAGTCGTGGATTTTTCGTTCTGCCGATGACGGGACGGTGCCGCTGTACTTTGTGTACAGCAAGCCGACCCGGCGATGGCAGAACGGAAGAGACGCGGCTTTACGCTCTCTTGAACATTTTTTCGATCTCGTATTCTCTCAGCTGCACCGCCACGGGCCGCCCGTGGGGGCAGTAGCGCACCGCGCCGGACTGCCCCTGCGCCGCCAGCGCCCGCAGCTCCGCCGGATCGCTGGTCATGCCGGCCTTGATGGCGCTCTTGCAGGCCACGGTGTGCAGCACCTCGTCCCGCAGGGCCGCCCGGTCCGCGCTGTGCAGGCGCAGCTTCTGCGCCAGCTCCTCCAGCGTGGCGGCGGCGTCCTCTGCCCGCACATCGTCGGGCACCTCCCGCACCAGCACCGTGCCGTCGCCGAAGTCCTCGCACAGGAACCCGCAGTCCGCCAGCAGCTCCAGATCCTCCAGCACGGCGGTGTATTCCTCCGCCGCCAGCGTCACCGCCGCCGGCGTCAGCAGCAGCTGCCGCATGGGCGGCTCCGTGCGCGCCTTCAGCGCGTCGAACCGCATCCTCTCGTGGGCGGCGTGCTTGTCGATGAGCCACACGTTCCGTTCCGCGTCCTCGCAGATGATATACGTCTTCAGCACCTCGCCCGCCACGCGCCAGGGCTGCTCCGCCGCGGCGGAGCCCTCCGGCATGGCGATCTCCTGCTGCTCCGGCTCCGCAGCCGGGGCAGGGGAGGGCGTCGTCTCCGGTCGTTCCGCCGTTTCCTCCGCCGGTGTGCGGACCTCCGGCGGTGTGATGTGATACACCACGCCCGGCGCGGCCGGTGCCGTGAACGGCTTGTCCGGCTGGCACACCACGTCGTGCACCGCCATCACCGGCGTGACCGGGGCGGGAGCGGGTGCGGGTCTGACCGGCTCCGTAGCCGCCGGTCTTGCGGGTGCCGAGCCGATGGTCTTCCCCATGGGCAGCATCGCCGCCTGCGAAGGCTTTGGCGCGTTCGGCCGTTTCAGGAATTCCTGTGCCGTCATGGTCTGATAGAAGGGCTTTTCCGCCGCTTTTGGCCGCCCCTCGCCGTCCAGCGCGTCTTTTACGGTGTAGTGCACCGCGTCGAACACCGCTTTCTCGGCGGCGAATTTCACCACCGTCTTGGCCGGGTGGACGTTCACGTCCACCTCGTTCACCGGCAGCGTGATGTGCAGCACACAGCCGGGGAACTTCCCCTTCAGCAGCCGGTTGCGGTAGGCCTCCTCCACGGCGGCGGTCAGCAGCTGGCTTTTTACCAGCCGCCCGTTGACAAAGAACAGCTGCCGCGCCCGGGTACCGTGTCCCGCGGCGGGACTGCTCACAAAGCCGCTGGCCCGCACGTCGCCGCTGCCGCCGTCCACCTCCAGCAGACTTTTGGCAAAATCCCGGCCCAGGGCAGCGTAGATCGCTGACAGCAGCTGCCCGTCGCCGGGGGTGTGCAGCACCTCCTGCCCATCCCGCAGCAGCTTGAAGGACACCTCCGGGTGGCTGAGCGCCAGCTGTGTCACCACAGCGGCAGCCGCCGCGCCCTCGGCACTGTCCTTTTTCATGAATTTCATTCGCGCCGGGGTGTTGTAGAACAGGTCCCGCACACACACGGTGGTGCCCTCCGGGCACCCGGCGGCCGTGACCTCACCGGGCACGCCGCCCTCCAGATGCAGGGACGCGCCGCTGTCGGCGCCCCGCGCACGGGAGAAAATATCCAGCCGTGACACGGCGGCGATGGCCGCCAGCGCCTCGCCCCGGAAGCCCAGCGTCCCGATAGCCGCCAGGTCCTCCGCCCGGCGCAGCTTGCTGGTGGCGTGGCGCAGAAACGCGGTAGGCAGCTGCTCCGGCGCGATGCCGCAGCCGTTGTCCGTCACCCGCAGATACGTCATGCCGCCGTGCTCCAGCTCCACGGATACGGCGGACGCCCCGGCGTCCAAAGCGTTCTCCAGCAGCTCCTTGCACACGCTGGCGGGGCGCTCCACCACCTCGCCGGCAGCGATGAGATCGGCGATATGGGCAGGCAGTTGTTGTATCTGCGGCATGGTATTCACTCCTTTTCTATTGCAGCTTGCTCTTCAGTTCATACAGCAGGTTCAGCGCCTCCAGGGGGCTCAGCGCGTCTATCTGCGTCCGGCGGATGATATCCGCCACGGCGCCCTCGGCCATGCCCTCCAGGGATACCTGGTCCTCCCGCGCCGCCGGGGTGTGGGGCTGCCGGGGCTGGCTCTCCAGCTCCCGCAAGATCTCCCGCGCCCGCTTGAGCACCGTGTCCGGCAGGCCTGCCAGCTTGGCCACCTCGATGCCGTAGCTCCGGTCCGCGCCGCCGGGGACGATCTTCCGCAGAAAGACGATATCCTCGCCCCGGGCGTGGACGGCCACGTTGTAGTTCCGCACGTTGGGCAGTTCCTGCTCCAGCGTGGTCAGCTCATGATAATGGGTGGCGAACAGCGTCTTGGCCTTCAGCTTCCCGGCGCAGTGCTCCAGCACCGCCCGGGCAATGGACATTCCGTCGAATGTAGACGTACCCCGGCCGATCTCATCCAGAATGAGCAGGCTGTTCTTCGTGGCGCAGCGAAGCAGCTCCGACACCTCGGTCATCTCCACCATGAAGGTGGACTGTCCCGCCGCCAGGTCATCGCTGGCGCCGATGCGGGTGAAAATGCGGTCCACCACGCCGATATGCGCCCGCTGGGCGGGGACAAAGCACCCCACCTGGGCCATCAGCACGATCAGCGCCACCTGGCGCATATAGGTGGACTTACCGGCCATGTTGGGACCGGTGATGATGGCCACCCGGTCCTCCTTTGCGCCCATGTGGGTGTCGTTGGGCACAAAGAATGCGTCGCCTCGCACCTTTTCCACCACCGGATGGCGTCCCGCCGTGATCTCGATGACCCCGGACTCGTCCACCTCCGGCCGGCAGTAGTGGTTCTGGGCCGCCACCTCGGCAAAGGCGCACAGCGTGTCCAGCTGCGCGATCAGCGATGCCGCCAGCTGCACCCGCGTCACCTGTCCCGCCGCCTCTGTCCGCAGCGCGGCGAACAGGTCGTATTCCAGCGCCGCGTCCCGGTCATGGGCGGTGAGCACCTCGTGCTCCAGATCCTTCAGCTCCTGGGTGATATAGCGCTCGCCGTTCACCAGCGTCTGCTTGCGTATGTAGTCTGCCGGCACCTGGTCCTTAAAGGAGTTGCTCACCTCGATATAGTATCCGAACACCTTGTTGTACCCCACCTTCAGGGTACGGATGCCGGTCTTCTCCTTCTCACGGGCCTCCAGCTGCGCGATAAACCCCTTGCCGCCGGAGAGTATCCCCCGCAGCCGGTCCACCTCATCGTCATAGCCCTCGCGGATCATGCCGCCCTCCCGGACGGAGAACGGCGGCTCGTCTACCAGCACGGCGGCAATGCGCCCGCTGATGTCCTCCAGCGTCTCCAGCTGCTCGTCCAGCTTTCCCAGTGCCCCTGTCCGGAACGGCGTCAGGCACCGCTTGACCTCCGGCAGGTGCTCCAGCGCCGCCCGCAGGTTCACCAGATCCCTGGCTCCGGCGGTGCCGTAGACGATCCGGCTCATCAGCCGTTCCATGTCGCCCATGCCGGTCAGGGCCAGCCGCAGCTCCTGGCGGCCCACGGTGTTGTCCGTCAGCGCCGCCACGGCATTCAGCCGCCGGTCGATGGCCGCCACGTTCACCAGCGGCTGCGGCAGCCCCAACCGCAGGGTCCGCGGACCTGCCCCATCCGCAGGTTCCGCGCGCCCATGGGCGTCTTGGTCTTATCCAGCACCCACAGCAGGCTGCCCTTCTTCTCCTTGCCCCGCAGCGTCTCTGTCAGCTCCAGATTGCGCCGGGCTGTCAGGTCCAGCTCCATGAACTGCCCCGTCCGGTACCACTCCAGCTTATCCAGCTGCTTCACGTCGGTCTTCTGCGTCTCGTAGAGATACGTCAGCAGTCCGCCCAGCGCCAGCAGCGGTGCGCTCTCGTTCCGGGGCAGGTCCAGCAGCGCCGCCTCGCCGAATTGCAGCCGCACCTTCTTCTCCGCGTCCGACACGTCGAACCGTCCCTCCGCCAGCCTCTCCCGCCGGCAGGAAAAGCGCTCCTCCAGCGCGGCGGTCAGCGCCGGGTCGTCATAGGCCGCGGCGTTCATCACCGCCTCCGCCGGGGCGAAGCGCCCCAGCTCGTTGATCAGCCCCGTCAACCGCTGCGCCCCGGTGAACGCCGTCACCTGGGCCTGCCCGGTGGAGATGTCCGCCGCGCACAGTCCCGCCGCCGTCTCGCTGAGATACACGCCGCACAGATAGTTGCTGCGTCCCGCGTCCAGGCATGCCTCGTCCAGCACCGTGCCGGGGGTGACGGTACGGATGATCTCCCGCTTCACCAGCCCCTTGGCCAGAGCCGGGTCCTCCATCTGCTCGCAGATGGACACCTTGTACCCCTTGGCGATCAGCCGCGCGATATACCCCTCGGCGGAGTGATACGGCACGCCACACATGGGGATGCGCTCCTCGTCGGACTTGCTCTTGTCCTTGTCCCTGGTGGTCAGGGCCAGGTCCAGCTCCCTCGACGCCGTCCGGGCGTCCGGCCCGAACATCTCGTAAAAATCACCCAACCGGAAAAACAGCAGGGAGTCGGGGTGCTTCTCCTTCTCCTCCATATACTGCCGCATCATGGGTGTCAGCTCAGCCATAGCTCGGCTCCTTTCTCCCTCCGGAAAGTCTGCGCCTTACGGCGCGGGGCGCTCAGTCCAAAAAGCCCAGCAGGCCCAGAATGCCGAAGGTGGTGTACATCAGGCACATGACCACCAGCAGAATGGTGATGATGCTGTACATGGCGCTGGTTTTCTTCGTGTGCTTGTACTTGCGGATATAGAACAGCGTGCCGCAGGTGATGCCCAGCGTCAGGGAGGACAGGTGGGTCATTACCGCGCTGTCCTTAAAGGCTGTCAGGCGCAGGATCAGGATCACCAGCACCACGGCAAACTCCGCGATCAGCGTCACATTCAGCCAGGTGGGCAGCTTCACCTTCTCCTGCTGGTTCACCTTCTCGGCCACCTTCTGGGCCATGTACGCGCCGGTGGTGTACCCGCCGTAGTTGCTGTTCTTCTTCTTGGAATGGATATTCTTATTGGGGTTGCCCTTGGCCTTGCGGATGGCCTCCTCCTGGTTGGCGTACTGGTTCACGTTGGCCTTGTAGCTGTTCTTTGCCATGGTTTTATTCTCCTTCTGTCGGTAGATTGGTAAGATAACGCCGCAGCATATCAAAAGCGTGGTGGGCAGACAGCGTCCGGATGCGCTCCCGATCGCCGCCCAATGTCAGATGCCGCACGGTCACGCCCTCCGGCGCGGAAAGCCCCACGAACACGGTGCCCACCGGGTTTCCCCGGTCGTCGCCGTCGGGACCGGCCAGTCCGGTGACGGACACCGCCAGGTCCGCGCCTGTCAGCACCCGGACGCCCAGGGCCATGGCCCGGGCCACCTCCGCCGACACCGCGCCGCAGCGCGCCAGCAAATTCTCCGGCACGTGCAGCACCTGCTGCTTCACATGGTTCGTATAGCTGACCACGCCGCCCAGAAACACCTGGGACGCGCCGGGGATATCCGTCAGCCGCTTGGCGATCAGTCCGCCGGTACAGCTCTCCGCCGCCGCCAGCGTCAGTCCCCGTTCCCGGCACAGCGTCAGCACCGTCTCCTCCAGCCCGGACACGTCCGCGCCGTAGAAATACGCGCCCAGCCGGGCCCTTACCTCCGCCAGCACCGGCGCCATCCGCGCCTCACAGGCACGCTCGTCCGCCCCGCGGGCGGACAGCTGCAGCATCACCTCGCCCGGCTTGGCATAGGGTGCCAGCGTCATGTCCGCCTCCCGCCGCAGCAGGTCGCCCAGCAGCTCCTGCACCTGCGGCTCCGTCAGGCCAAAGATATGCAGCGTGTGTGACCGCACCGTCTGTCCCCGGACCTGCTCCAGCCAGGGCAGCAGGCAGTGCTCGGCCATATAGCGGCACTCATGGGGCACGCCGGGCAGCAGCGCTGCCGTGGTCTTCCCGGCGGTGAACACGCACCCTGGGGCCGTGCCAACCGGGTTGCGGAACACGGTGCACCCCTCCGGCAGATAGGCCTGCTGCATATCGCATTCCGGCATCTCCCGGCGGAACACGGTGTCGAAATAGCGGCGGATGTCCGCCTCCACCTCCGGGTGGAACACCAGCGGCGTGTCCAGCGCGGCGCACACCGCCGTTTTCGTCATATCGTCATAGGTGGGGCCGAGGCCGCCGGTGAATACCAGCAGCTCTGCCCGTCCCCTTGCGATGGTCACGGCCTTTTCCAGCCGCGCCGCGTCGTCGTCCACAGTGGTGTGGTACAGCACCTCCACACCGGCGGCAGTCAGCAGCCGGGAGAGGAACGCGGCATTCGTATTGGTCACGCCGCCGGTCAGCAGCTCGCTGCCCACGGCGATGATCTCCGCGGTACGGGGCATAGACGCGCCTCCTTATAGCGTAGGTTTGATCCGGATCATCTCGCGTCCGGCCATGGCCCGCTGGCACAGGCCCTCCACATCCAGCGCGCTTTCGTACTCCCGCGTCTCCTCCACGCTGGGCTTCGTCTTGGGGTGCCGGGGCGTGAACACGGTGCAGCAGTCCTCATAGGGCAGGATGGACGTGTCGAACGTGCCGATATGGCGGGCGATCTTCACGATCTCCTCCTTGTCCATGCCGATCAGGGGCCGCAGCACCGGCATGGTGGTCACGTCCTCGCTGACGGCCAGCGCCTGCATGGTCTGGCTGGCCACCTGACCCAGATTTTCTCCGGTGACCAGGGCGCGGCACCGCAGCTCCAGCGCCAGCATATTGGCCAGGCGCATCATGAACCGCCGCATGATCAGGGTAAAGTGATCCTCCGGGCACTTGCGGCGTATCTCCTCCTGAATTTCGGTAAAGGGGATGATGAACACCGCCAGCCGGCCGCACCAGGGGGTCAGCTCCTCCGCCAGCTTCAGCACCTTCTCCCGGGCCAGCTCGCCGGTATAGGGCGGAGAAGCGAAGTGGATCATCTCCAGCTGTACGCCCCGCTTGGCGATCATATAGCTGGCCACCGGGCTGTCGATACCGCCGGACAGCAGGCTCACCGCGTGGCCGCCCATACCCAGGGGCAGACCGCCCGCGGCGCTCTCGGCGGGGCCGTGGACGTAGGCCGCGTCCTCCCGTACCTCGATGTACACCGTCAGCTCCGGGTGGTGTACGTCCACCGTCAGGTGGGGGAAGGCGTCATGGAGCGCGCCGCCCACCCACTGGCTCAGCTGGATGGAGCCCATGGGGAAGGACTTGTCCGCCCGCTTGCTCTCCACCTTGAAGCTCTTGGCCGCGGTCAGCGCGCCGCCCAGATAGGTCCTGGCCGTGTCGAAAATAGCCTCCTTGCTCTTCTCGCAGGGCAGCGCCCGGGTGATGGCGATGATGCCGAACACCTGCTTGCAGGCAGCGTAAGCCCCGGCGATGTCGCAGGTCTCCTCCGCCGGCTCCACATAGATAGTGGACTGGCGGGAATATATCTTCCACTTGCCGAACCGCTGGGTACGGCGGCGGATGTTGCTCATCAGCTTCATCTCAAAGCTGCGGCGGTTCAGTCCCTTCAGGACCACCTCGCCCAGCTTGCACAGAATGATCTCGTGCATATGGTTCTCTCCTTGTTGTTGGTGTACAGATATGGGGACGGCGGGCGGGCAGCTTCGTCCGCCCCTACAACGGGACGTCGTACCCCAAGGGCATTTGTTCCGCTGCGCTCCACTGCGGGACGCCGTCCCCTACGGACGTTTATCGGCGGCGGATCAGGTATACGCCGAGGAGGCCTGACGATGGGAGGGCGGGAATGGATGCCGCCCCCGCGGGGGGCAATGGGGCTCACCCGATGGCAGACCGACGGCGGCGTACCGGGTATACGCCGAGGAGGCTTGACGCAGGCAGGGCGGAAAAGATGCCGCCGTCACTTTAATGTGTTGCTGCTGCGGTACTGTATAGCCTCCGCCAGATGCGCGGCCTCGATACTCTCCGCGCCCTCCAGATCGGCGATGGTGCGGGCCATACGCAGAATGCGGTCGTGGCTGCGGCCGGTGAGCCCCAGACGGTCGAAGGCGCCCTGCATGAGCTTCTCTCCGGCGGCGTCCAGCGCACAGTATGTTCCGATCATGGCGGGGGTCATGTAAGCGTTGCAGGACACCTCGGTCCCGGCAAAGCGCTTTTTCTGCACCTCGCGGGCGGCGTTGACCCGTTCCCGGATGGCCGATGACGGCTCCGGCTGCTCCTTGCGGCGCATGGCCTCATACTCCACTGACGGCACATCGATGTGCATATCGATCCGGTCCAGCAGCGGGCCGGAGATGCGCTGCATATACTGCTCCACCTGCTGGGGCGAGCAGGTACAGCGTCCGGAGGGGTGGCCGTACCAGCCGCAGCGGCAGGGGTTCATGGCGCACACCAGCATGAAGCGGCTGGGCAGCGTCAGGGAGCCGGAGGCCCGGGTGATGGTCACAAAGCCGTCCTCCAGCGGCTGGGGGGGGGGCCCCCCGCCCCCCCCGCTCCATCCTGCGGCTGGCGCAGTGTCTCCAGCGCCGCCTTGCTGAACTCCGGCAGCTCGTCCAGAAACAGCACGCCGTTGTGGGCCAGGGATATCTCTCCCGGCCGGGGTATCCCCCCGCCGCCGGAGAGCGACACGGTGGACGCCGTGTGGTGGGGGCTGCGGAAGGGCCGCGTATCCACCAGCGGGTGCCGCGGGTCGGTCATGCCCGCCACGGAATAGATCTCCGTGGTCTGCAGGGCCTCCGCCCGGGTCATGTCCGGCAGGATGGACGGCAGCCGCCGGGCCAGCATGGACTTGCCCGCGCCGGGCGAGCCCACCAGCAGCACATTGTGGCCGCCGGCGGCGGCGATCTCCAGCGCCCGCTTCACATTCTCCTGCCCCATCACGTCGGCGAAGTCCGGCAGGGGCCGGTCCTGATGTCCCGGCGTCCACCGGGGCGCCGGCGTCATGACCTGCTCACCCTTCAGGTGGGCGATGAGCTGTCCCACGTCCGTCACACCGTACACGGTCAGCCCGTCGGCCAGGGTAGCCTCGGCGGCGTTTGCCTCGGGCACATACAGCGTATCGATGCCCAGCCGCGCCGCCGTCAGTGCCATGGGCAGCACGCCTGTCACCGGCCGCAGCGCGCCGGAAAGGCTCAGCTCGCCCAAAAACGCCGCGCCCTGGGGCAGGGGAGATATCTCCTCCGCCGCGGCCAGAATGCCCAGCAGGATGGGCAGGTCGTACACCGTGCCCTCCTTCCGCACCCGCGCCGGGGCCAGATTGACCGTGATGCGGCTGACGGGGAACTTGGCCCCGCAGTTTTTCACCGCCGCCCGGACACGCTCCCGCGACTCCTTCACCGCCGCGTCCGGCAGGCCCACCACGTCGAACCCCGGCAGTCCGCCGGACAGAAAGCACTCCACCGACACCTCATAGCCGGTGATGCCCGTCAGGCCCAGCGACCGTACCGTCACCATCATGGACAGCGCCCCCTTTACACTAATTTTATAGCACTCTACATTTTACCACAAAATTCCCGCCGTGAACAGCCACTTTTTCCAAAAAAGTCCCCTGCCTTTTGCGCGGAGTGCATGAACCTGCCCCGCCGCCGTGAGAATTTTTGTGCATGGCGCTAAAAAAGTTTTATCGTGGCACAAATCACGAAAATATGGGTTTACATCCCGGATTTTTTGTGCTACTATGACGGTGCCTAACATTCCGTACAAAGGGGTCTTTGCGCCCTTCTGGCGGTACGGAAGTATATAATGTAAGGAGGCTCATTATGGTAAGAAAAATGAAGTCCATGGATGGCAATAACGCCGCGGCGCACGTTTCCTACGCGTTCTCCGAGGTCGCAGCCATCTACCCCATCACCCCGTCCAGCCCCATGGCGGACTTCGTGGACCAGTGGAGCGCCAACGGTCTGAAAAACATCTTCGGCACCAAGGTCAAGGTCGTCGAGATGCAGTCCGAGGCCGGTGCCGCCGGTGCTGTCCACGGCTCTCTGGGCGCCGGTGCCCTGACCACCACGTACACCGCGTCCCAGGGCCTGCTGCTGATGATCCCCAATATGTACAAGATCGCGGCTGAGCAGCTGCCCTGCGTGTTCCACGTGTCCGCCCGTACCGTGTCCACTCAGGCGCTAAACATTTTCGGCGACCACTCCGACGTCATGGCCTGCCGCCAGACCGGCTTCGCCATGCTGTGCGAGGGCAACGTCCAGGAGGTCATGGATCTGTCCCCCGTGGCCCATCTGGCCGCGCTGGAGGGCAAGGTCCCCTTCATCAACTTCTTCGACGGCTTCCGCACCTCCCACGAGATCCAGAAGATCGCTGTCTGGGACTACGAGGACCTGAAGGATATGTGCGACATGGACGCCGTGGCCGAGTTCCGCCGCCACGCCCTGAACCCCGAGCATCCCCATATGCGCGGCAGCCACGAGAACGGCGACATCTTCTTCCAGCACCGCGAGGCCTGCAACAGCTACTACACCGCCCTGCCCGCCGTGGTGGAGAAGTACATGGACAAGATCAACGCCAAGCTGGGCACCGACTACAAGCTGTTCAACTACTACGGCGCCGCCGACGCTGACCGCGTCATCGTGGCCATGGGCTCCATCTGCGACGTGGCCGAGGAGGTCATCGACTACCTGAACGCCCACGGCGAGAAGGTCGGCCTGGTCAAGGTCCGTCTGTTCCGCCCCTTCGCCGCCGAGAAGCTCATCGAGGCCATTCCCGCCACCGCCAAGAAGATCGCCGTGCTGGACCGCACCAAGGAGCCCGGCTCCCAGGGCGAGCCTCTGTATCAGGACGTCGTCACCGCCCTGGCCAACGCCGGCCGGAACGACATCACCGTCATCGGCGGCCGTTACGGTCTGGGCAGCAAGGACACGCCTCCCGCCTCTGTCTTCGCCGTCTATACCGAGCTGGCCAAGGCCGAGATGAAGCGTCAGTTCACCATCGGCATCGTGGACGACGTCACCAACCTGTCCCTGCCCGAGGATAAGAACTGTCCCAACACCGCGGCCCCCGGCACCATCGAGTGCAAGTTCTGGGGTCTGGGCGGCGACGGTACCGTGGGCGCCAACAAGAACTCCATCAAGATCATCGGCGACCACACCGACAAGTATGTGCAGGCGTACTTCCAGTACGACTCCAAAAAGACCGGCGGCGTGACCATCAGCCACCTGCGCTTCGGCGATCACCCCATCCGCAGCCCGTACTATATCAACAAGGCTGACTTCGTGGCCTGCCACAACCCCAGCTACGTGACCAAGGGCTTCAAGATGGTGCAGGATGTCAAGCCCGGCGGTGTCTACATGATCAACTGCCAGTGGGACTTCGACGAGCTGAACCACCACATGGACGCCGCCTCCAAGCGCTATATCGCCCAGAACAACATCCAGCTCTACACCATCGATGCCATTGACCTGGCCATCGAGATCGGCATGGGCAAGCGCAACAACACCATCCTCCAGTCCGCGTTCTTCTCTCTGGCCAAGGTCATGCCCGAGGAGGAGGCCATCACCTACATGAAGGAGAAGGCCAAGGCCTCCTACCTGAAGAAGGGCCAGGACATCGTGGACATGAACTACAAGGCCATCGACCTGGGCGCCACCGCCTATAAGAAGATCGACGTGCCCGCCGACTGGGCCAACGCCGTGGATACCAAGCCCGCCAAGGAGCTCAAGGGCAAGCCCGAGCTGGTGAAGATGGTCAAGGATATCCTGGAGCCCGTGGGCAAGATGGACGGCGACAGCCTGCCCGTCTCCGCCTTCGTGGACCATGTGGACGGCCAGTTCGAGCTGGGCGCCGCCGCCTATGAAAAGCGCGGCGTGGCCGTCTCCGTCCCCACCTGGGACGCCGAGAAGTGCATCCAGTGCAACCAGTGCGCCTACGTCTGCCCCCACGCCACCATCCGTCCCTTCGCCCTCACCGCTGACGAGGCCGCCAAGGCCCCCGAGGCTGCCAAGATCGTGGACGTCAAGGCCGGCAAGGGCAAGGGCACCTATCAGTTCACCATGGCCATCAGCCCGCTGGACTGCATGGGCTGCGGCGTCTGCATCGGCGCCTGCCCGGTGAACGCCCTGTCCATGGTCGCCCAGGAGGGCGAGCTGCCCCAGCAGGACGTGTTCGACTACTGCGTGGCCGAGGTGTCCGAGAAGAAGGATATGCAGGACAACACCGTCAAGGGCAGCCAGTTCAAGCAGCCCATGCTGGAGTTCTCCGGCTCCTGCGCCGGCTGCGCCGAGACCAGCTACGCCCGTCT
>OGQN01001495.1_pt1 | contig 18984 bp, 17 predicted proteins | sample 1553231 | NCBI WGS metagenome assembly OGQN01 (sample SAMEA2579950, study PRJEB22360) | human gut metagenome | biome: human gut; feature: human-associated habitat; material: faeces | place: Denmark | collected 2008/2010 | reverse complement strand
CGCCTGTTTGACGAGCTGATTGGCGTATACGCTGCAGCCGGCCACCAGTACGCCCTGCACGATACCGGTAAACAGGCCCAGCGCAATGCTCTGTACGCCGTCGAAGCTGCCGGTTGCCACCACCCACAGCATGGCCAGGAACACGCCCGCGCCGCCCAGAATGAGCGGGATGTGCTTGTCTTTTACGTCCTGCGAGGCCTTGAGTGCTTTGCCGACGATGTAAAGCACCGCCACCAGCACCAGCAGCTCGGGCCGGATATATTCCATTACGCCGTCCATCAATTCCATAAGGGGACACCTCCTCGCTTTTGGATATGCGGCGCGGGGAAAATATAGTACATGCACAGCCGGATATTTTGTGTGGGAATCTGCATTTTTGGCCTTTTGCTGAAAATAAGGGAACGGTTTTCGTTATTGCGCGCAGAAAATGAAGAAGCCGGCCGGACCATATCGTTGCATAAATGTCAAGATGGAAAAAACGCCCGCGCAGCGGGCACAGGGAGGGATGGGCTTGGAACAGGCCATCATCGATATCCGGAATATGTACAAGATCTACAATCCCGGAGAAAACGAGGTGCGCGCGCTGGACGGCGTGAGCCTCGCGGTCTACAAGGGGGAGTTTGTGGCCATCGTAGGCCATTCAGGCAGCGGGAAATCCACGCTGATGAATATGATCGGCTGTCTGGACACGCCGACGTCCGGTACATATTTTCTCAACGGGCAGGACGTAAGCGCGCTTTCCGATAATGCGCTTTCAGCCATCCGCAATGAACAGATCGGTTTTATTTTCCAGAGCTTCAACCTGATCAAGAACCTGAACGCGCTGGAAAACGTGGAGCTGCCGCTCATTTACCGGGGCCTGCCCGCCGGAAAACGGCGTCTGCTGGCGTTGGAGGCCCTGGAGCGTGTGGGCCTTGCGTCCCGTATGGACCACCGTCCAAACCAGATGTCCGGCGGCCAGCAGCAGCGTGTGGCCGTGGCTCGCGCCATCGCGGCACATCCGCCGCTCATCCTCGCGGATGAACCGACGGGCAACCTGGACACCAGAGCGGGCGCCAGGGTGTTCGAGATCATCCGTGCTCTGCACGCCGAGGGCAACACCATTGTACTGATCACTCACGACGAAGGGCTGGCCCGCAAGGCTCAGCGCATCGTGCGTATCACAGACGGAAAAATAGACGACGGGGAACGGGAGGTTTTCTAAAATGGAAACAAAGGAATTGATGGCGCAGAACGTGCAGGACCCGGCGCAGGCCGGCGAGGTGCTTTTGCAGCCGCCCAAACGGCCGAAGAAAAAGCGCAGCATCAAAAAAATCGTGCTGCTTTCACTGGCGGGCATTGCGGTGCTGGCCCTGGCGGGCAACACCGTTCTGAGCGCGCTGCGCGGCCCGCTGCCGACCTATGTGCAAACACAGACGGCGGCAGCCGGAGACATCAGCCAAAGCCTGTCCACCACGGGTACGCTCACCTCGGGGCAGACCGTAGTGGTGCCGTCGCCCGTCACCGCGCCTCTTGCAGAGGTGAAGGTGGAAGCGGGGCAGATCGTGAACGCGGGCGACCTGCTTGCCACCTTTGATACAGAGCCGCTGGAGCGCGCCTACCGGCAGGCTTCTGCCGCTTATGAGAGCGGCCAGCTGCAGAAAAGCGACGCGCTCACCGCCAGCGACAGCGCACAGGCACGCTTCAATGACGCGGCTGCGAACCTTAACAATCTTGCCGTCCAGAAAGACAAGGCTTCAGCCGCGGTGAACAGCCTGACCGCGCAGTACGAGGCCCTCGCGGATAAGCAGAGCGAGGAGGCGTTGTCTGTTAAAGCGGCTTTGGACGCCGCCGCCGCGGACCTCGCGAACCAGCAGCAGGCGCTGAGCGCGGCCAAGGCAACCTACGACGCGGAAAAGCAGGCCGTCCTGTCCGACAGCGCCAAGCGCCAGTTGGAGCTGGCACAGGTGCCATCATCCCTCTCCGTGCAAAGCGCCAAGGAGGATCTTGCCCGCGGCAGGGACGGCGTGACCGCACCCATCAGCGGCGTCGTCACCTCCCTCAGTGCGGTGCCGGGCTCCAGCGCGGCGGCTTATGGTCCGCTGTGCACGATCCAGAGCCTGAGCGATGTATATGTGGACGTGGCGCTCTCCCGCTACGATCTGGAAAAGGTAAAGCCGGGCCAGAGCGCCGTTGTCACCACGCTGGGCAGGACATACACCGGAACGGTGGCGTCCATCGACGCGATGGCCACGGCCGGGGCCTCCGCCACAGGCACGGCCACGGCCTATGTGCACGCCAAAGTGCAGCTGGACGCGCCGGACGGCGATATCAAACTGGGCCTGGAGGCCAACGTGGTCATTGCCACAGGGGAGGCGAAAGGAGTGCTGAGCCTGCCCATCAGCGCCGTCAATACGGATGTGAGTGGCCAGTTCTGCTATGTGGTGGAAAACGGCGCGGCTGTGCGCCGGGATGTGAAGACAGGCCTTTCTTCCGATACGCAGGTGGAGATCGCCTCCGGCATTTCCGCGGGGGATGAGGTCATCCTCAACCCGCAGGATGTGACGGAGGGCATGGCTGTCAGCAGCGACCCCGCCGCCGCGGCGCAGATGCCCGCGGACGCGGGTATGGGCGCTGTGATGATGGGCTAAGGGGGCGTCCGGATGCGTCAGATCTATGAATACGCCAAAATGGCGTACCGCAACATCATGGGCAGCAAAATGCGCTCATTTCTCACGATGCTGGGCATCATCATCGGCATTGGGGCTGTCATTATGGTGCTGTGCATCGGCGGCGGCGGTCAGCGGATGATGGACAGCGAACTGGGCATGCTGTCTTCCGGTTCGGTGTATCTGAGTGTGACCGGCGAGGATACCACTGTGAACGATTATTTTACCGACGGGGACGTGGAGGCCGTGGGCCGTATGGAAGGCGTTGCGGGCGTGACGATGGCCGGCGGCGCCAGCGGAAGTGTGCGCGGCCCAAAGGGAGAAATAGGCGCCAGCCTTTCGGCGGGCAACGGCAGCATGTTTCTGGTGTTTCCGGCTACGCTGCAGGCGGGGCGCTTTTGGGACGCGTCGGATTATGATGCCGCGCGCCGTGTTGTGACCGTGGATTCCGCGGGAGCAAAGGCACTGTTTGGAACCGACGACGTATTGGGCATGACGGTGCAGCTCACGGTGGGCGGACGCACTTCGGATTTCACGATCATCGGCATAACCGAAAGCCAGAGCGGATACAGCTACAACGGCAAGATCACTGCGCAGATGACGGCGCCGCTGTCCAGCCTGTCCACTCTTTCCGACGATGTGGGCCAGCCGTATTTCCAGATCGCGCTGCTGGCGCAGGACACTGCGAACAGTGTACCGCTGGCACAGCAGGTGCTGCGTCTGGTGGAAAGCCGACACGGCAACGCCGGGCGGGACTGCTACGGCATTATGGACGTAAGCCAGTACACCGCGCAGATCAGCAGCGTGACAGGGATGTTTACGGGCATCATCGCCGCCATCGCGGGCATCAGCCTGCTGGTGGGGGGCATCGGCGTTATGAACATCATGCTCGTCAGCGTCACCGAGCGCACGCGGGAGATCGGCATCCGCAAGGCGCTGGGGGCAAAGACGGGCAGCATCACGTTCCAGTTCCTCATTGAAGCGGGTACGCTTACGCTCATCGGAGGCGTCATCGGTATTGTGCTGGGCCTGTGGGGCGGCTACGGCATCAGCAGCCTGATGGGCATGGAGGGCTATGTGGCACCCTCCACTGTAGTTTATATCGCGCTGTTTTCCATCGCCATCGGCATTTTCTTCGGCATTTACCCCGCGCGCAAGGCGGCGCGCCTGAGCCCCATAGAGGCGCTGCGCACAGAATAATTGGTTTTACAGGCCTGCGGCTCCGCGCTGTGGGCCTGTTTTGATAAGAAAAGGCTGTGTTTTTGGGCATAACGCCAGTATTTTGTAAATAAGGACGAATTTTCCGTAAAAAATTTGACAAATATTCACATCTGTCCGTTGATTTTTCGACAAAAAGCGGTAAAATACTATGATATAAGGTAAAGATAAGGTTAAGATAGGAGGTCCTGTCTTACCGGCGGGCTGCGGCGCGCCCGGCGCGCCGCTTAAGGGGAAAGGGAGAACAAGTTTGAAGATCGGGCTTGACATCGGGTCCACCACCATCAAATGCGTGGTGCTGGACGACGCGCTGAATATTACATACAAAACCTATGAGCGTCATTTTTCCCACATCGTGGAAAAAGCGGCGGAGCTGGTGCAGCGCATGCACACTGAGGTGCTGCACGGCGCGCCCGCGCAACTTTCCATCTCCGGTTCGGCCGGCATGGGCCTGGCCGACGCCTGCGGCGTGCCCTTCGTACAGGAGGTGTTTGCCACACGGGTGGCGGCAAAGCGTTACGCGCCGGATGCGGACGTGGTGATCGAGCTGGGCGGCGAAGATGCGAAGATCCTGTTTTTGACGGGCGGTACCGAGGTGCGCATGAACGGAAGCTGCGCGGGCGGCACCGGCGCGTTCATTGACCAGATGGCAACGCTGCTGAAGATGACGCCCGACGAAATGAACGAAGCCGCGCGGCATGCGGAAAAAACATATACCATTGCCAGCCGCTGCGGCGTGTTTGCCAAAAGCGATATCCAGCCCCTCATCAACCAGGGCGCAAAGGCCGGGGATGTGGCGGCCAGCATTTTCTATGCCGTGGTGAACCAGACCATCGCGGGCCTTGCGCAGGGCCGGAAGATCGGCGGCAACGTGCTGTATCTGGGCGGGCCGCTCACATTTTTGCCCCAGCTGAAAAAGAGCTTCGACAAGACGCTGGGCGTGACGGGGACCTGCCCGGAAAACAGCCTTTATTTTGTGGCGCTGGGCGCGGCGCTGTATTCCGACAAGGAACTGGACCTGGCGGGTGTGGTGGAAAAGCTGCGCGCATACAGCGCCACGGCCACCTATGCGTTCAACCCGCCGCTGTTCCGGGACGAAGCGGAATACGAGGCGTTCCGCGCACGGCATGCAAAGGCGAGCGTGCCGCGCCGTCCCTTTGCGGACAGCACCGGCCCTGTGCATATCGGCATCGACGCGGGCAGCACCACGGTAAAAGCCGCCGTCATCGACGGAGACGACAATTTGCTTTTCACCAGCTATCAGCCAAACAGCGGCAATCCCATCCCCATCATCCGGCAGATGCTCATCGACATTTACAAGGCGCGTCCGGGCCTGCGGGTGGCCAGCGTCACAGCCACGGGCTACGGCGAGGACATTGTGAAAAGCGCCTTCGGCGTGGATTTCGGCGTGGTGGAGACAGTGGCCCACTTTACGGCGGCCAGGCACTTTATGCCGGACGTGGATTTCGTCATCGACATCGGCGGGCAGGATATGAAGTGCTTCAAGATAGAGGACGGAGCCATCAGCAACATCTTTTTGAACGAGGCATGCAGCTCCGGCTGCGGCAGCTTTTTGCAGACGTTTGCGGGCGCGCTGGGCTACGGCGTGCCGGAGTTTGCGAAGCTGGCGCTGTTTGCGGATAAGCCCGTGGACCTGGGCAGCCGCTGCACGGTGTTCATGAATTCCAGCGTCAAGCAGGCCCAGAAGGACGGCGCGTCCATCGAGAACATTTCGGCCGGGCTTGCCATCAGCGTGGTGAAAAACGCGCTGTACAAGGTCATCCGTGCCTCCGGCCCGGAGGAGCTGGGCCGCAAGATCGTGGTGCAGGGCGGTACGTTCTACAACGAGGCTGTACTGCGTGCGTTCGAGATGGAAATGGGCGTGGAGGTCATCCGGCCGGATATCGCGGGCCTGATGGGCGCGTTCGGCGCGGCACTGTACGGCAAGGCAAAGGGAAAGAGCCAATCGTCTCTGCTTACGCTGGAGGGGCTGGAGGGCTTCACCCAGAAGGTGCGTAGCGTCAACTGCGGCCTGTGCGGAAACAACTGCCAGCTTACGGTCAATATTTTTCCGGGCGGCAAAAAATACATCAGCGGCAACCGGTGCGACCGTCCGGTGTCCCACCGGGGCGCGGAAAACCCACTGAATCTGTACGAATACAAGCAGCGCCTTCTGGCCGAATACAAGCCCCAGCCGGGCATCCGCGGCACTATTGGCATCCCCCTGGGGCTGGGGATGTACGAACTGCTGCCTTTCTGGTATGCTTTCTTCACGAAGCTGGGCTTTTCGGTGGTGACCAGCGGTCCCTCCAGCCGGGAGCTTTACCTGGAGGGCCAGAGTACCATTCCTTCCGACACTGTATGCTACCCGGCAAAGCTGCTGCACGGCCATATCCACCGGCTCAGCCGGATGGCTGTGAACGCCGTTTTTTACCCCTGCCTGACGTATAATGTGGACGAGGGCCTGGGTGACAACCACTACAACTGCCCTGTGGTGGCCTATTACCCGGAGGTCATTGCGGCCAACTGCCACGAGCTGGAGAATATCCGTTTTATTTATGATTATATCGGCATTCACCGCCGAAGGGATTTTCCCAGGAAGATGACGGCCATCCTTGCAAAATACTTCGCGGGCATCAGCCTGGGCGAGGTGAAGGGCGCTGCGGACGCGGCCTATGCCGAATATGCGGAGCATATGTCCCGCGTGCGTGTCCGGGGCGGGGAGATCATCGCCCAGGCGCGGGCCGAGGGCCGGCAGATCATCGTTCTGGCGGGCCGTCCGTACCATGCGGATGAGGAGATCAACCACGGCATCGACAAGCTGATCTGCAGCTATGGAGCGGCGGTGATCACAGAGGACAGCATCTCACATCTGGTGGAAAAATTCCCCACCAGCATCCTCAACCAGTGGACCTATCATTCCCGCCTGTACGCGGCGGCGAAATACATTGCGGACCAGCCGGATATGAACCTCGTCCAGCTGGTGAGCTTCGGCTGCGGCGTGGACGCCATCACCACCGACGAAACGAGAGAAATTTTGCAGCGGGAAGGCAAGCTGTACACACAGATCAAAATCGATGAGATCGCGAATCTGGGCGCGGTGAATATCCGGCTGCGCAGTCTGTTCGCAGCCATAGAGCCGGCCTCCGGCGAAACGCCGGACGCGGAGTAATGCTCCCGCCCGTATCCATAACTGCGTATTTGCCCAAAGGAGGGGCATGCCCATGGAAAATGTCCATACTTATCCCAAATTTACTCCGGAGATGAAAGCGACACATAAAATCCTGATCCCCAACATGGCGCCCATCCATTTTGAGATGATGCGCGCCGCCATGGAGGACGAAGGCTATCATGTGGAGGTGCTTGGCTCCGGCGGCCATGCCGTGGCGCAGGAAGGGCTGAAATATGTCCACAACGATACCTGCTACCCTGCGCTTCTTGTCATCGGGCAGTTCATCAATGCGCTGAAAAGCGGAAAATACGATCTGGATCACACGGCCCTGCTTATCACGCAGACGGGAGGCGGGTGCCGGGCGTCCAACTACATCCACCTTTTGCGTAAGGCGCTGGTGAAAGCGGGCTTTCCTCAGGTGCCCGTGGCCAGCCTGAATTTTTCCGGCCTGGAAAAGGACAGCGGCTTTCAGTTGACGCTTCCGCTCATCCGAAAGATTGTTGCGGCGGTGTTTTACGGAGACGAGCTGATGAGCCTTGCCAACCAGACGCGCCCCTATGAAAACGATCCGAGCACGGCGGATGCGCTTGTGGCTGCCTGGACGCGGAGGGTGGCGAGCCAGTTCGATGAAAAAAAGGGCTTCTCGAAAAAGGATATGGCTGCGAACTTTGCAGCTATCGCGGCGGATTTTGCGGCGGTGCCCGTTACCTATACGCCCAAGGTGAAAGTGGGTGTCGTGGGCGAGATCTATGTGAAATATTCACCGTTGGGCAATAACAATCTGGAGCAGTTCCTCCACGGCGAGGACTGCGAGGTGAACCTGCCGGGCCTGATGGGTTTTGTGCAGTACTGTGTTGCCAACATGGCCGAGACCGTGCGCCTGTACGGCGGCAGCAAGCTGTTGGAGCTCGGCTCCGATACGTTGATGAGCTGGCTTACCGTGCGGGAAAAGCTGATGATCGCGGCGATTAAAAAGCATCCCCAGTTCCATGCGCCCACACTGTTTCTGGACACGAAAAAAATGGCGGACGGAATCATTGGTATTGGCAACAAGATGGGTGAGGGCTGGCTGCTGACGGCCGAGATGATGGAGCTGCAGCAGACAGGCTTTGAGAACATCATCTGCGCCCAGCCCTTCGGCTGCCTGCCCAACCACATCTGCGGCAAAGGAATGATCAATAAGATCCGCACCATATATCCCCGCGCCAACATCACACCCATCGACTATGACCCGGGCGCAACGCGGGTGAACCAGGAGAACCGTATCAAGCTGATGCTGAGTGTGGCCAAGGAACGCCTTGGGCAAAGCGGCGGCACGCCCCCGCAGGGCGGCGCAGCCGAGAAAGTGCCGGTATACGGCGGCATGGAGGTGCCGGCCGTGCATGTGCCCGGCTTTGCGGAAAAGCTGCCCGCCAACGGATGAGCGCCGCAGCGCGGAATACAGACGAAAAACCAGCGGAGCCTGTGCCCCATAAAAAGGGCAGGCTCCGCTGGTTTCTCTGTACCATTGGGATTATAGCGCGCCGCGTGCTCAATACGCGGCTTCAAGCTCGGCAATGCGGCGGTAGAGCATATCGTTCACGGGGGTAGGAACGCCGTGCTTCTCCCCAAGGCGGCGCATGGCGCCTGCGAACAGCTCTACCTCGGTGGGACGCCGGGCCAGCGTATCCTGGCGCATGGAGGGCATCCCGTCGGGGTTCAAAGCATCGGTCATTTTCATCCAGGCGGAAATATCTGCGTCTGTCAGCGTCACACCCTCCCGTGCGGCCAGAGCCTGTGCCTCCCGTATGGCAGCCAGCATGGTGTCCCGCGCCGTCCCCGGGTGCTGTACGCCCCGGTACGGCACATTGTAAACCGCGCATACCTGGTTCAGCCCCACATTGAGCATCAGCTTGCTCCACTGGCGGTACAGAATATCTTCATGTATTTCGCAGGGCACGCCCGCCTCCAGCAGCAGTGCGGCCGCCGCGTCCACAGCCGGGGTGCGCGCGCCCGTACCGCTGCCGATAAGAAGCTTTCCCATATTGCGGTAGGTGACGGCGGGGCCGTCCTTTACGGCGTCCATCCCCTGGGCCACACAGTAAAGCACGTGCTCCGTCCCGTAGGCTGCGGCCAGCTCGCCCTCGCTGGTAATGCCGTTGAGCAGGGAGATGACCAGTGTTTCAGGCCCGATGAACGGGCGCATCGTTTCAATGGCGGCGGCAAGCCCGGTACTTTTGACGGCGAAGACCGCCAGCGCGGCAGGCAGCGCCTGCTGCGGTGTCACAAAGCGGAAGGTACAGGCAGCGCCGTTGCAGGTGAAGCTCTGTGCCGCATAACGGGCTGCACGCTGTGCATCCGCAGCAAAGAATACACGCTGCGGGCCAAGTGTCTGCGTCATGCGTTGGCCGAACATGACGCCCAGCGCGCCTGCGCCGATGACTGCGATGACAGGTTGTTTTTTCATAATACATTTCCTCCGGGAGCTTTTGGTGCTTTGTAAAATACGTTCGGATGCGTGCGGCGCGGGAACGGCCGCAGCTGTCAAAAACGGCAGAAACAAACGGCATTTCCCGGTTGGGAAGACAGTGTTTGTTTCATTATAGCATGCCGCCGCAAAGGGGTACAACAGAACCGTAGGGATTGCGGCTTTGCAGTCTGTTCAAAAAGGATATCGAAAATTTCCGAAATATGATTTTTCATCTGGTATTTTGTGCGGGGCCATGCTATGATGTGCTGGGATTTATGCTGCGCTGCCGGCTGTTTACAGGCGGGAACGGCGGAGCGCATCCCATAGCACAACAAAATAAGCATCAAACGGATGCGGGGGCGGACAGCAAATGGAAAAGACACCGCGCGATTTTATTTTCGATAACCTTCTTTCCATGTCGGCATACTGGGCCTGCACAGGCGCCATCATTGCCAGCCTGACGGCATATTACGGTTTTTCACTCGCGCTGTCCAATGTGGTCACGGGCCTGAGCGGCACGCTGCCCATCCTACAGCTGGCGGGCGGCCTTGCCTACGAGCGCACAACACGTCCGCTGCGCTTTCTGCGCCTGTGTAACGGCACATGGCGTGTACTGCTGCCGCTGGTGTTTTTTTCGGTGCTGCTGCCGAGGACTGCCGGCGCGCCGTTGATGGTGGTGTGCTATGTGTTGGCCATCGGCATTTATCAATTTGCATGTCCGTCTCAGACGGACTGGCTGGTGAGCAGTGTGGAGGGCCGTGTCCGGGGAGACTATTACTCGGTGCGTGAGATGTTTTTCATGCTTACATATACCGGTGTGTTCTGCGCCGTGAGCCTGATTATTGACCGCGCTGCCCGGCACGGCGCACAGCAGACCGGCTTTTTGGCCGTAGGCGTGCTGGAGACCATGCTGCTGGCCGCCAGCTTGACAGTGCTGCTGCGTTTGCCTGCGCCGGAAAGGCCTGAAAAGGAGGAGCCTGCCCCAGCTGTGGCCGCCTTGTTGGAGCCGCTGCGCAACCGCCGTTTTCGGAGGGTGATGCTGACGAATATGGTGTGGAGCCTTTCGGGCATGTTCATCGGCGGCTTTGCCGCGGTGTACCAGATTCAGGTGCTGGAACTGACGTTTTTTGAAATCATGGTCTGGGTGACGGCAGGAAACCTGTGCCGGTCGCTGTGCACTCCGCTGATGGCACGTCTGGCTGCGCGCTTCGGATGGAAGAATGTTACCGCGCTGACCATTGCGATGATGGCATGCGTGGCCGCGCTGTGGGCGGCGGCCACCCGGCAAAATGCAGCATACCTGTTTCCGGTGCTGTCCATACTGGGGGCGGTGCCTTACGCGGGCATGGGCGTCGGTTTCCTGAAAATGCAGGTGGCCACCAGTCCGTCCGCCACGCGTAGCATGTATTTTTCCGTCAACTCACTGTTCAACGGGGCTTCAGCTCTGCTGGGCTCGGTGCTGTGCTCTGCGCTCATCGGCGTGCTGGAGGCCTACCCGCCCCACGCACTGCGCTGCATCTTTTTTGTGGGCTTGGCAGGCGCTCTTGCCGCCGCAGTGATGGCCGCGCGCATTCCCTGCCGGGAAGCGTGAACCGCGGGAAAACAGAAAAATTTTTAGGGCTTTTCTTTTTGGAGAAAATCCTGTATAATATATAAGCCGCATCACTGTGTGCCGCGGCGTGATTGGGGGCCTTAGCTCAGTTGGTCAGAGCATTCGGCTCATAACCGACCGGTCCAGGGTTCGAGTCCCTGAGGCCCCACCAAATAAAAAACCGCACTGTGCCGCCGAAAATGGCTTAACAGTGCGGTTTTTTGATGCCGTAAGTAATAATATCTGTAACGCATTGATACCCATTTTCGGCACAGAAGTGTCACAGTAAAGTCACAGGGAAAAATTACCATGTACAAAAAAGATTTTGTGAAGGCTTTGCATCCTTGCACGCTATCAGACCATTGTGATATACTATCCCCATCACCGTGCTCCCCACTTCGCGCGGTGTACGCTGCCCTCGTCCGTTATTCATGGGCGGGGCAGTTTTCTATAAAATAAAAAGCCCCCGGCCAGGAAAAATCCTGAACCGGGGGCTTTCGTCATATACTATTCAGTTTTCGCCGCGCCCAGCGCCTGCAACTTCTTTACGAGGTCGCTCACATAATTCGCGCCGCGGCTCGCAAAGATGCCGGTAAGCGCAATGCCCAGCCACGCTACGTTGAAATTCACACCCAACGCGGCGTAAAAATCCGCGCCGACGCCAAAGCACAGCAGCACGCCCAGAGCAACGGCCCCCGCCTGCGTGGCGGCGGTTTTCCACTGCTTTTCGATGATCGCTTTGCCGAAGGTCTTGGCGTATTCGATCAGAGCCTCCACCGTTACGGCCATCATAAGTACAAGTACGATCATGTTCATTGTCCTTTTCCTTTCTATCCGTTTCTGATTTTAAGTGTTTCGCAGCGCCGAACGATATCTCCCACAGAATGGTCGCCGTCGCCCAGCGCCTCGTATTCCTTGTAGCAGCCTTTCAGCGTTTCCATACCATACGGCGGAATTTCTCCGACCTCAAGGTAATGCAGGCCAAGGTCGATAATTTTTGCACGCAGCAGCATTTTCACGCCGCGCTCCACAGCTTTGTCCTTTTGATTTGTGTTTCGGATGCGCGCCCCCGCCCACCCGGCAAACGCCGTTACGATGGGCAGAAGCGCCGTAAACAGGTTTTGGAGGAAGTCCCACACGGCCTATACCTCCTCGTAAGTTTTCTCAAAGATATCCGGCTTGCAAGGATAAAACTCACCGTTTATCCCACGGATGATATAATCGCCGAGCTGTGCGGTCATCGTGCCCTCGAGAGTACCAATACGCAATGTTGGTGCCGCGCCTGCATAGCTTATGCGGACCGGATCAAGCCCGAGCGCAAGCAGTGCGGAAATGCACTCTGTAGAATAATCAAACTTCACAGCTTCCACTGTAACAGGCTTTTTTTGATATTGGGCCACATCTATACCCCCGCGACGTATGCCTTTACGTCTGCAAGGCGCTTGTCTGATTCATCCGCTCGGGCGTTCGCCTCTGCAAGCTGCTTTTCCAGCGCTGCCGTGTCGCCGCCCCCAGCCTGCGACACGCAGGCCGCGAAGGCGTCTCCCGGGGAAAGCGTAACCAACCGGCAGCGGTCGGCCAGCACGGCGGCGTAACGCTGCACTCCCGCCACGAAGATGCGAACCCAGCTGTATCCGCCGGAGCTGCCCACCTCGGCCTGCACCGGATAGCATGTCCCCTCGATCAGCTTGCCGCCGTTATAGGCCTTGTCCACCGCATTCACATCGGGCGCGGTGAACACCTCACATTTGCCGCTCGTCACTTCCAGAAACTTCATGTCGCTGTCCTCCGTTTCGTCGATTGCTTCACCGTATGTACCCACGGCGTTGGGGTGCCCGGTGTATGCCGTTGGGTCAAGCCCCGCCCCGGCGGCTGTGGCCCGCACCTCGAAATGGCAGTGTGCAAAGGGCGGGCTTGCCAGCGCCGCGTTGCCCGTGCTGCCCATCACCGCCAGCGCGTCGCCGCTTTTCACCCGCTGGCCCACGGATACCAGATTCCGCGCGTTGTGGCAGAAATACAGGTAGTTCACCGCGTCCGGCGTCTGGCCCGCGTCCAGCTCCACGCACACGTACCAGCCCCATTCCCACGTTTTGCTGCCCGTGGACCTGTCCACCTTGCGGGCCGTAACGACCCGCCCGGAAATGCTTTTGCCCTTGTAATCGGGCATCCGGATGGTGGTGCTGTCCAGCCCCTCCTCGTCGCTGCCGCCATGCCAGCCCTTGCCGTTGTTCCGGGTATAGCCCCACCGGCTGTACCCGTACCGCACCCGCACGCGGCCCTTAAAAATTGCCATACGCCATGCCTCCTTTACAGCCCCAGCGCGGCAAGCTGCTGTTCGATGTAGGTGCGCTGCTCCAGCTCGGCCACAAGGTGCATTTCTTCAACGACCTGCCCGGTGGCAATGTCTGTTTTGCTCACGCGCTTTTTGCCAATGCTCGCCACAAGGCAATAGTGCTGGTACACCGTATCAAACACGATTTTCGTGTTGTCCTCGTCCGTCGTTTTTGTCAATCGGATTTTCGCCGTCGCGGCCTCATCCATAAAAGCGGCCTCGAACTCGGCCGTTGTCATGGCATCCTCGCCCATGTGGATTTCCATACGGCTGCGGGCGTTCGGGCTGCCGCTGGGGTATACTGTTGTATCTTCCAACAGTTCATATTCATTTCCGTTTTTCAGTGTGACTTTCAGCATTTTTCATTCCTCCATTTTAAATCAAATAGCATCCGTTCATTTGAATGGTCGCATTTAAGCCTCTCGCTGTGGCGCCGGAATCTACTTCCAATATTAAGTAGTAGTTTGCATTTGCCGAGTTTATGGTAAAAAGGTCACCAGAGCCGAAAGTAACATCGTACCCGCCAAGCGATTCCCCGGTGTCGTGATATATAAGGCGTTGAACCCAATTCCCATTGATGTCGCCAAGAGACACCGATACTTTCGAAAAGGCATTGGTGATGTACGCGCGCAGGGCGGAAAAGTACAGTTTTGAATAGCCCGCCGAACTGAACGGACCGAGTATCACGCGTCCCCATCCACGTTCTGTCCCACCGAACGCGTCCACTTTGATGTCAGATCCGTTATTCGTCACGGTGAAATATGGACCATATCCAAGGTTCTGTGTGTTTGCAACCGGTGCGCCGGGGTAAACCGTTTTTTGCCGTTTCCATACTTCCGTTGCCCCCATTTTGACAGCAGATAACGACGTGCCGTTATAGATCACATTCCCGCTCTGCGGCACTGTGACATTGTTGAAAACCAAAGCCATGCCCTCACCGCCTCACGAATAGTTGATTGTCAGCGTGGTGCCGGACAGGCTCATTGATATATTGCTGGCCCGCCGTGCATTGGAAAGCCTGCCGTCGTTGCCTTGGCACACGGTGCCTGCCGCTGAACCAAAGTTCTTGTTGAAAGCGTTGTTTTTCGTGAAGGCGGGCTCGGCCCCCACCTGGCCGGGCGTAAGCTGTACCGTCCTGTCGGCCGACCCGTCAAATTCAGCCATCTGCTGCCCGGCGTTGTTTTGGAGGATGAACTTTTTAGCCACCCGGTCCGCCGCTGCCGCCCGGTCCACCACGCCGTCGCCGTCCGCGTCATAGGTGGAAAACCGCTTCTTGATCTTCCCGAACAGTACGGTCAGCTCTTCCCCCGTCTGGATATCCGCATCCTGCTCCGCCTCGGTAAAAGACGCCGTTACGTTGGAGCCGTCCCCGTTGCGCGGCAAAAGCGGCTGCTGCTCGTTTCCGGGGTCATAGATGCTTTTCGCCATGTCGCCCGCGCCCAGCTCCACCACCTTCGCGCTGATGGCCGCGTCCGTCTCAGCCTTGGAATAGGCCCCCGCCTGCGCCGCCGTCACCCCGTGGGGGTTGTCCGCGCGGTCTGTGTGCGCTTTTACAAGGTCCCGCAGTCCGTTCAGCACCGCCTGCAGCTTTCCCGCCGGTGCCACCGTCACCCCCTCGGGCGCCGCGGCGCCGATGTCGGCGGCCGCCGTTTCGGCCTCCAGCGCGTCGCACAGTCCGTTGTGCTTGTCCTTCACCTCGCTGTCCGTGCGCGCGTCGAACTGCTTTTTCAGCCATTCCGCCCGGTTCTCTATCTTGTCCGGCAGGGCGGCAATGCTTGCCGCGTATTCTGTGATTTTGTGTTCCTGAAAGCTCATTTTTTCACAAGCCCTCCCACTTTGAAATTGATTTGTATTGCCAGCAGGCCGAACGGCTCATTGGGACGGGCATTTTCCACCTTCAGCTGAAACGTCTGTATTTTCTTTGCCTTCTTCCGCATCGGCACCACCACCGGCCCGTCCAGGCTGTTGAACGTAAACCGGTTGAAGTCGATGTCGTTCCAGTCGAAAATATCAATGTTGTAGCTGCGTCCCAGCCGTTCATAGTCCTTGTTGGTGATGAAATACATCTCGCCGCCGCTTCGGCTGTACGGCTTTCCCACCACCCACACGTTCGTGACGGTTTTCACGTTGGACCATGTGCCCAGGTTCATCAGAGGCGTACACCAGTATGCCGTCACCGGCTGGCCTCCGTCGTTGTACTGCCCGGCCAGCGTCCCCGGCCAGAACTCCCGCACCTCACCGCCCGCGGTCCCAAACCGCAGCGCACCGGCTTCCACCCAAACGCAGGTGGCCGGAATGCCCGGCCAGTAATAGCTTTCATATTGATAGGTCGAATACGGGTTTTTGCTCTCGTAGCTCTTTTGCGCGCCGTCCAGCAGGTACAGCGTCCCGTTCACGGCCAGAACATAGAAGCGTCCCCACACCGTTGCGCACGCCTTTTCCAGCGCCTGTTCCCTTGTCAGTGCTGCGCCGATGTACCAGCTTCGCTCCTGTGCATACCGTTCCCCGGTCACGTCGCTGGGTGTCAGCGCATACACGCCGCGCGCCGTTAAAAACAGCGGTTCACTGTTCAAAGACGCAAAGCTGCGCGTCGCCACGGCCCCGTCGCCCTGTATCACATTGGTGATCTTAAACACGGCAAAGCCGTCGCTGTCCAGCTCGCCCTTGCGCACAAAGGCGTTCCGGCCGTTTTCCTCGCCCTGTTTATGCGTCACAAGCGTGTCGGCCAGTACGCTGTATCCCATGATCGGGCTGCTTTCCTGCCCGAGGATACTGTAAGAAACATCCCCAAAATACGCGGGGTCGCTCCACTCGCTCCAGTAGTCCACGTTCGGCTCGTCCGGGCTGCCTGCCGCGAAAACACGGTCCAGCGCTCCGGAAACGCCGTATAAAATACAAAACCGGCATTTGTTGATGGTGTCGGCCCTGTCCGCCACCTCGTAAGTGATCTGCACGTTGTCCTCGCCGTCCACCGGGCTTTTCCCCGGCGCGGTCTTAAACGTCACCTTGCCCAGCGGCCGGTCCACGGTGAAGTCCGTGCCTTCTGCCTTCGCCGCCCAGCTTCCGTCCGCCTGCAGCACCTGCGCCGTCACAGCCGTGTCCGTCAGCGCGTTAAAGCTCAAATAATACACGGTTTCCGCTTTGGTTTCCTCGGTGCCTCGGTAGCTGTCCGTCCGCTTGCCCGTCAAAAGGTTCACGGGTAAATAGCTGGTTGCCCCGCTTTTTCCGTTCGGCGCCTTCGCAATGGTGATTTTCGGCACCGTCGCAACAGCGCTGGCAGGCTGTACCGTTTCCCCGTCATACACAAGGTACGTCTTGCCGTCCAGCAGCCACAGCTTTTCATTCAGCTGCACGCCGCTGCTTTCCCGGTCGGCCATCTCGGCGTAAACCGCGGCCGCCGTTTCCGCGCCGTCCTCTCCCACCGTCACCTTGTACAGCGTTGTTCCCGCATGCACAAGGCGGTGCGCCGTGCCGTTTTTCACAAGCGTATAAGCTCCATGCACCTCGCCCTCCAGCGTCAGCACCGCGTGCCAGCCCGGACGCTTCACCGGGAAGCCGTCCGCGCTCGGCATCATATTGGGCGCGGCTGGGCTGCGCGTCGCCGCTACGTTCGTCACGCTGCTGCTCAAATCCACACCCCGGAACTTTTCCAGCGTCACGGCACGGGTGGAAACCTCCGGGATGCTCTCATTTTCAACGATGCGCTTAGGCATAAACATCCACCACCGTTTCGGCCTCTCCGCGCACCGCCTCCTCCAGCGCGGCAATGTACAAATCCCGGAACTTTTTCACACGGTAATTGTCGTCCGCGTCCCGGTATACATCGCTTGCCAGGCCGTAGGGCAGAGCGATCCGCGTCAGCGCGTCGTGGTACGGTATTTCCCTGTTCATTGTCTCGCCGCTTACGCGCGGGGCCTCCTCAAGCTCCGCCTGCCCGTCCATGCGCCGCAGTGTGTTTTCCGTTTCCAGGCATTCGGCAAGCAGCACGTTCAGCCACGCCGGCGCAAAGCCTATAATATCCTCGCTGTCCTCCACGGTCTGCGAAATGTAGCTGCACGCCGTGGTGAATATCTCCATTGCAGTCAAGTGCAAAACACGCTCCTTTCAGAAAAGGCCCCGCGCTTGCGAGGCCTCTCTCTGTTTTCTCTCCTGTCAGGACGTCAGCTCCTGCGTGGCCACGGGCGACGGGAATGCGCCGTCCTTCACCTGGTACGCCTTCACCACAACGCCCTTGCCGCCCGTGGGCGCGGTGCCCGCTTTGGCCGTCAGGCTGTAGCGCGGGTCGGTACCGTCCGTGGTGTAGTATGCCGTCGCGCCTTCTGCAGCAGTAATCGCGCCGCCCGCCTTGGCGATCGTCGGTGCGGCCAGCACCGTAACGCTTCCGCCCGTGGTAACGTCCACATACACGCCGTCCGCCTTGTGCCCGTACACAAACAAATCATAGTAGAAGCGGCCCTCCACCAGATTGCCGGAAATGCCCGGCGGGTCAATGTGCGTCTTGCAGTCGTGGATTTTCTCCGGCGCAGTCGCCGCGCGCTTGTGCAGCAGAATGAAATTCACGCCTGCGGACAAATAATCCTCCGGCACCTCCACAACCGGCGCGCCGAACAGCTCGCCCACCTGGCCCTGCGCCACGGCCTTCGTTCCCAGCTTTTCCAGGTTCTTGAATTGGTCGCATTCCACCAGCGCGGTGAATACGTCGCTGCGCACATACCAGGTGCGGCCCTTCAGCGGCACCTTTCTGTCCAGCATCCACTTGCGCGCCGCGCTCATGCGCTTGATCACGTTCGTGCCGCTCACAGCGTCCGCGCTGCCCACAATTTTGCCCGCCAGCGTGCACAAACGGCCAAAGCAGTATTTGTCATACGCCGGGATAACTTCCTCGCTCATTTCCACGCCCAGGAATTTGCCCGCTTTGTTGATGCTCTGGTCCATGTTGTTGCCTTTGTCGATCACGCCCGAAAAGCTCTTGTCCTGCGTCATCGTCAGCTCCTGCACCGTGTCGCCTACTTCGGCCGGCTCGCCGTAGCGGTTTGCGGATGCGCCGCGGTTGTAGTCGTTCAACGGCACCGTGTTGATGTTGTGGATGCGCACCGTGCGCGCGCCCACAAACTCGTTTTCCGCCGAAAGCCGCCCTTTCAAAAGGCTGGCGATGGTGAACGCCTGGTCTATCTTTTTGCTGTACTTTGTATCAAGGTTTACAGTCTGGCTCATAGTTCAATCTTCCTTCCCTTAAAAATCGAAGCCCGCGTCAAATCCGGCTTCAAAATCGTCTTTTCTCTCTTTGCCTCCCAAGCCGCCCGCGCTGCCCGGCGCTGTCTGCCTGTTCTTCTGCGCGGCGTCCTTCGCCGCAAGCTGTGCGCGCATCTGCGCCAGCTCAAAGGCCCGCATCGCCGCAAGCGGTGTTTCCCCGGCCGCCACGCGCTGCGCCACCTCGGGCGGCAGCTCCTTCGTGCCGGGATACTCCTGCAGCAGTTCCATCCAGGGGGACAGCTTTTCCCGCTGCTCCTGCTGTGCCCGCTGCTGCGCGGCCAGCGGCGCGATGCTGCGCCGTTCGCGGTCCACTGGATTACG
>OGQN01001485.1_pt1 | contig 19056 bp, 14 predicted proteins | sample 1553231 | NCBI WGS metagenome assembly OGQN01 (sample SAMEA2579950, study PRJEB22360) | human gut metagenome | biome: human gut; feature: human-associated habitat; material: faeces | place: Denmark | collected 2008/2010 | reverse complement strand
TATAACCATTCTTTTTTCTTTATCATAGTTTTCTTACAATTCAGCATAAAATTTTATTTCAGCGGCTGTCTGGTTTTGATAACAAATAGCAAATTAGTGATTTTTGTTGAAAAGAGAATGGGATTCTCCAGAAGATAATGATTTTTAATCAAAGAACTATTTTGCCACAAGAAAATAGCAAGGGATACCGACAAAAGAAATAGAAATCCTTATATAAATCTCAGTTTCTTCAGAAGTCTATAATTTTCATTAGAATGAACATCTCCAAAAGGGGATACTTTCTTACTCGATTGTATAAAAATTATATTTATTTATTCCTACCTTATGGAGAATTTCTCTCTGGTTAACTCTCATAGCCTTCTGGGCAATCCCCTTATTCTTCCTCAAATCCAAATACTAATTTCCTTCTGGAGCCAAAAAGCAGAAAAGCAGAAATTTGAGATAGAAGAAAAAGTGATGTCGGAGCGAGTAAAAATGCCGAACAAGCATTTTCTACGAAGCGACTATCTTCACTTTTTCTTCTATCTCAAATTTCTGCTTTTCGTTTCTTTAGTACCTAAAATTAGTATTTGGTTAAAATACCATTTGTATTAGGAACATATAGAGGATTGTTCCTCCGGCAATGCTGAGCAGTGTATGCTTCTTCCATTTATGCAGGATGAAAATAAATACCAGTGCGATGAGTTCAGGTATACAGTGATTTGTTCCACCAATAGAATCTTTTAAGGAATAAATGACAAGAAGTCCAATGACTGCATTAGGGAGAACTCGTCCTAGAAATCTTACGAAGTCAGGTGTGCTGTCTGCGGAGAAAATGATAAATGGCAGAAAACGTGTAGCCATTGTACCGAGTACGACTGCGGTAATGGTGATAATCTGTTGTGTGGTAGTCATCGTACATTTTCCTCGCTTTCGTGTGAATTTTTTACAATTTTCTTTGGATCATCTAATCTGTTCCGACATAAAAAGAAACTTAAAATAATCAATGCCATAGCTGGGATCATGAAGTTACTTTTTCCAAAGAGGAGCAGGCAGGCGAGAGAACATATAACTCCGATTAAAGCAGGAAGGTGTCGGCTTGCTGTATCCCATTGGTCAAGAAACATAACAAAGAAAAGAGCAGTCATAACAAATTCTATACCTGTTGTGTCAAAATGAATGACTGAACCAAGTACAGCCCCCATTGTAGCTCCAAAGACCCAGTAAATCTGGTTTAAAAGAGTTACCCATATCATAAACCATTCCCGGTCGATTTCTGGTGGCGGAGTGATAGAACAATTTACAGAGAAAGTTTCATCACACATTCCATAGATTAGGTAGAACTTTTTAATTCCCTTATAATCTTTATAAGTATCCAGCATGGAAATTCCATAAAAGAGATGTCTTGCATTTACCATTAATGCCAGTAAAAAAGAATAAACTGGGTTAAAGGAAGCCAGAAGTAGACTTATAGTTACAAATTCCATAGAACCGGCAAAAATAAACATACTCATGAAGAGTGGATAAATAAAAGAAAATCCTTTGCTGCTTGCAAAGAAACCATAAGATATTCCCAAAAATAAAAACCCGGCACAAATTGGCAGGGTATATGGGAAAGCATATTTTAATGCGTTACGTTTCATAATAAAGTCCTTTCGTATTGTGCTTACCAAATTGCAGGTCATAGACGAACGAATGGCGTTGTAATTTAGAATGCCCTTATTCTAGCATAGAAAAGAAGACTATGCAAAAAGGAATTTACTATTTGATTCATTAGAGAAAACAGACGAAAATAAAACTATTAGCCCATAGCCACTGTAAAGATATCACTGCGTAGAAAATGCCTGTTCGGCATTTTTACTTGCTCTCACATTACATTGGCTATGGGCTAATAGTTTTATTTTCTGCTTGTTGGCTCCAGAAGAAATGAATGCAATAGTCTTTGGGAGGGATAAGGGGGAGAGGTCAGAAGTCTACTACTTACTCTCTCTGCTATGCTAAACCTCTTTTCAAGTTTCACTGATGATAAGATGATACTGCAAGCTATCGTTGTACATGATATATTTATCATTATCTTGTCGCAATATATCGTTTTTCTTGATGTGTGCCATGTGTTATATGACGCACATCTCGTAGCAAGATAACTCTAAAGGTGACTACTTTAATTTCTCAGGAAATGACAAGCCCTTTCTCTTTACTGCTCATTAAAGAAAGAAAATAATCTTCTGACGATATACCTTCCGAGTAAGCAGTAGTCTTCTGATTTCTCCCCCATCCTTCCCCAAAGACTATTGCATTCATTCCTTCTGGAGCCAAAACACAGAAAAAAGAAATAATACCATATCCCAGATGCGGCTTCGGAGCGTGTTTAAGATGCAGATAAGCATCTTAAACACAGCGACTACAGAGCAGATGGGATATGGTATTATTTCTTTTTTCGTCTGTTTCCCCTAATGAATGAAATAGTAAAATAATTTTTTGTAACACCAGGAAAAGGTTCGTTTTTTTATAGTTTGTTTAGTGTATATAGGATAGCTGCGATAGGGCTTAGAATCAATATAAAGAACAACAGAGCCGACAGCAGTGCCTTTTTGAACCGGAGCAGTTAAGGATGCAGGAAGAGTTATAATACATTTTGTTTTTTCGTTAGATGAGACATACAAGCTGACGGGTTTTGGAGCAGAAAGAGTGCAGTTAGATTTATGTCCTCTTTTTACAGGGAGTTTGGAAGGAACCCCCTTGTTTAAAGGAATTTCTTTTTTGCTATAATTGTTCATCCCGTAATCCATCAGTTTTTTGTATCTTCCCATTTATAACGTCGGTTTGGGTACCAGCCACTGCTTAAAACAACAGAAATCAAATAACGACCGTCTTTTTTTACTGCGCCGACAAAACAATATCCGGCATTGTTTGTGTACCCGGTTTTTACACCGATTGCACCGTTATAGGAAGTTAAAAACAGATTTTTGTTATTTAAAGAGTAAGATTGCCCGGTTTTTAATTCTTTGATAGAAAAAGATGGTTCTTTAATGATTTTGCAGAAGTTATCATTTTTTAAGGCAAGACAGGTCAGTAAGGCAAGGTCATGGCAGGTCGTATAATGTCTGGCGCTATCGAGTCCGTTTGGGGTTTCAAAAGAGGTGTGATAGCAGCCATAATTTCTGGCTTCCTGTGTCATATCTGCACAAAATTGTTCTACGGAACCTCCAATATGTTCTGCAATTGCAACGGCAGCATCATTATAAGATTCGAGCATTAAAGCATAAAGTAAATCGGATAGTAAGAATTGTGAGCCACTTTTAGCTCCGAGTTTTACTTTAGGAGCAGAAGCAGCGCGTTTTGAGAATACGACTTTATCTGAAAGATTTCCATGTTCGATTGCATAGAGACAGGTCATGATTTTCGTTGTACTTGCCATTGGAAGTTCTTTTTCTTCTTCCTTGCCAAATAGAATTCTTTGGTTATCCCCATCCATAAGAATCGCTGCTTTTGCATGAAGTGAGGAAAGTTCATTGGGAATAGTACTTTCTGTTTTTAAAAAAGTATGAGCGTTTATGTCACAGGAAACAAAAAAAGATAAAAAGAAGATTGAGATAGCAAAAAGCAGAAAAAAAGTATAGATGTTATATTTAAAAATATGTTTTTGACAACCAGAATAATTGTTCAAAAAAGCACATCCTTTTTAGAATGGTGGGTTTTAATAACTATGTAAGAAAACGAGAAAATATGCTAAGTAGGAATAAGTAGGAATTTGCAGCAGGCAAAGCTGTCAGAGCCAGGAGAGAGATTTCTTATGGTTCATTAGCTTTGCCAATTCATCAAAGTAATTCTAAAAAATGGAGAAGAGCTTCATATTGCTCTGAATTGAGCTTAGCTGCATAATACATTAATCGAAGCTGTTGTTCATTCAATGTTGTAGTTTTGCATTCATCTTCCAGAAAAAACTGCGATAATGTAATTCCAAAAGCATCACAAAGTTTAGTTAATGAAGGAATAGTGGGAAGCATATTTTTACGGTACCATGAAGAAATCGTAGACTGGGTAAGCCCGGACTGTTCCGCAAGCTGGTATTCTGTCCAGTTCCTTTCTTTTCTTAGATCGACAATTCTTTTTAAAATATCCATTCAAAATCTCCTTAAATCTATTTGTTTATAAAGGAATCATAACGTGGTTTAAAACATAATTTATCTGTTAAAAGTTGAGACGTATATGTTGATTGTAGTAAACAAAAACGCTACAAAATAATATATATAGACGTATAATTAAAACTAGAATAAGAAGGATAAGGCAGATGAAATTTTCTATCATAAATAAAACTTTCAGTTTATAGTGGATAATCTATAAAAAATAATCAATCAAATCATAAATATTTCGTTGCATTTTGTTGAAAAAACCCATATAGTAAAAGTAGGAGAAATACGAAATAATAAAGAGTTTGTAATGATCGGGATGAGGTCACAGGAACTATAGTTATACTGTTTTTCCTTTATTCCGAGAGTACATTCAGAAAGAAAAGGAGGGAGTCTATGTTTTATCGTTGTAAAAGCTGTGGTGGGAATGTAACCTACAACCCAGACAAGAAGAAAATGATATGTGAGAGCTGTGGGAATGAAGGGGAGCCGGAACTGATTTCTCAGGACAAGAAACACGTATGTAATAACTGTGGTGCGGAGATTGAAGCAGATCAGATTGATTTATCGCTGAAGTGTCCATATTGTGGTACCTATGTGATTTTTGAGGACCGGATGGAGAACGAATACGAGCCGAATCTGGTGCTGCCTTTTGCAATTGATAAGCATAAGGCGCTGGATCTTCTGAAAGAAAAGTTTGCAAAGCAACTGTTTCTTCCGGGGAATTTCTGTTCATCTTCTACAATAGAGTCAATGGAAGGACTGTATGTGCCATTCTGGATGTATGACCTGCATACGCACGTGCATTTTGAAGGAGAAGCAGATAAGATCAGAACCTGGGAAGAGGGAGATTATGATTGTACGGAGACCAGTACATATCGTATTGTAAGAGATTTTGATGTGGACTATGACAAGATTCCTGTGGATGCATCAAAGGCGATGCCGGATGCCATGATGGATTTAGTAGAACCATATAAATACGAAGCATTGGGAGAGTTTGATGCGAAGTTTCTTTCTGGTTTTCAGGCAGAAATTTATGATGAAGATAAAGACACTCTTTTCCCAAGAGCAAAGAAAAAGGCAGATAAATACAGCCAGAAGTATCTTGGCGGCTATAACGTAGAATATGATGCGGTAAGACCGACTGTAAATGATAAAAAGAGCACAGAAAAAGCATCTTTTTATTCGTTTCTTCCTTTATGGCGGTATGTGTATCGTTACGGAGGAAAGAATTATGAATTCTATGTGAATGGCCAGACAGGGAAGGCAGTAGGGGAGGCCCCGACTAGCTTAAGTAAAGCGCTTGTGTGGTTTGTAGCAGTTTTCGGTTCCCTCTTCTTTACAGTAGAAATGCTTCTTTATTTATTGGGGGTGATGTAAATGGCAAAGACATATCGTAGAATATTAATTTTTATTGTTATACTCGGTGTTTTAATGGGGCTGCTTGGGAAAAAATTTGCGGGGGATCAATATGTGAATACAGAACCTCGAAAGAATACAGAGTGTACCCTGACAAAGAGAGTGTTTGATGATGCAGATGTTCTTACCGATGAAGAGGAGAAGAATCTGGAGGCGTTAATTGCAGAAAAAGAAGAACTGATCGGTGGAGATCTTGTTCTTATTACAACGAATGATGCAAGTCTTGATACGATGGAGAAGCTTCGTGATTATGCACAGAATTATTATAAAGAGAATAAGCTTGGCTGGGATCAGCCTATCGGAAGCGGAGCAATTTATGTAGATGACTGGGAGACCAGATATACCTGGCTTGCCACTCGCGGTATAGTAAAAGACAGATTATCTAAGGATAATACAGACTATATTGTGGATGAAACGAATGATATTGTGAATAAGGACCCTTATAAAGCATATACAAGGTTGATAAACCTGATAGCAGAAGAGACACAAAAGAGTCCGATGTTCCATATAAACATCAGCCCAATCTGGGTGCTGCTTGGTTGTCTTGTGGTATCCCTCATTTTTGTAGTGGCGCAGCTTTCCGGGCAGGTAGGAAAAGATACAGTAAAGAAGTCTACCTATGTGAAGAAAGATGGTGTACAGATGAATGATAAACAGGATATTTTCTTACATTCTCATGTAACAAAAACAAAGAGAAAGTCAGATGATGACAGTGGAAGCAGCTGCAGCGGAACAGATGACTTTGGCGGCAGTGGCGGTTCTCACTAAGAATTTGGCAAGATAAAAACAAAGGAGGAATCCCATGTTTTACCGTTGTAAAGATTGTGGTGGTAATGCTGTTTACGACCCAAAGAAAAAGAAGATGGTATGTGAAAGCTGTGGCAATGAGGAAACGCAGGAAAAAATACTACAGGAGAAGCTTCATATATGTAATAACTGTGGAGCAGAGATTGAATCCAAAAAGACAGATCTTGCTCTGAAATGTCCATACTGTGGGACGTATGTCATTTTTGAGGACAGGATGAAAGATGCGTATAAGCCTGATCTGGCATTGCCATTTGTGATAGATAGAAAAGAAGCGATAGAGATTATAAGGAAGAATTTTGCGAAGAAAATGTTTATTCCTAAAGATTTTTGTTCGACTTCAAGTCTGGAATCCCTTCAGGGAAGATATGTTCCATTTTGGATGTATGATATGGAGACCCATGTGCATTTTGAAGGAGAAGGAAGAAAAATCAGAACGTGGACAGAAGGAGACTATGATTGTACGGAGACGAGTATATATCGTCTTGTAAGAGATTTTGATGTGAACTATGATAAGATTCCTGTTGATGCATCGAAAAATATGCCAGATGAGAAAATGGATTTAGTGGAGCCTTATAAATATACTGCACTAGGGAAGTTCCGCTCAAGATATTTGTCTGGATTCCAGGCAGAAATTTATGATGAAAATAAAGAAGAACTTTTGCCGAGGGCACAGAAAAAAGCAAAGAAATATACAGAGGGTTACCTTGATGAGTATAACAATAGTTATAGCAGTGTGAAACCTGCTATTAAAAAAGTAGATAGTAAAGAAATGAACTCCTACTATACATTTTTACCGGTATGGCGTTATGTATACCGTTATCAGGGAACAAATTATGAGTTTTTTGTTAATGGTCAGACGGGAAAAGCAATAGGAACGCCGCCGACCAGCAAGGCGAGAATGTTCTCATGGTTTGCAGCAGTTACGTGTTCACTGTTCTTTCTTGCGGAAATGATTCTGTATTTTCTGGAGGTGGCATAAATGGGGAAAATCTGGAGAAGAATTTTAATAGGAATCGTTATACTCGCCGCGATTATAGGCATCGTGGCAAAATTGCTCGAGCCGGAAGAATACACCAATACAAAACCTCGTCAAAATACAGAATGTACAATCACGCAGAGAGTATTGGATGAAGCGGGCAAAATGACTGATAAACAGAAGAAAGATCTTGAAGCTCTGATTGCAGAAAAGGAACAGCTAATTGGCTGTGATATCGTTATCCTTACAGTAAATGAGCCGGAGCTTGATAGTTATGATGAAATCCGAGACTATGCACAGGCATATTATGAGGATAACAAATTTGGCTGGAATAAAGCCAATGGAGACGGGATCATTTATGTGGATGACTGGGCAACGGGATACACCTGGATGTGTACAACTGGTCTTGCAAAAACGAGACTCGATGATACGGACACAGAACAGATTGTGGATAGTGCCAACGAAATCGTAAATGATAATCCATATGAGGCTTACACATCTATTGTAAATAATGCAGCAACCATGATTCGGACAGGCCGTTCCTCTTATGTGCAGATTAACCCGATTATTGTCTTTCTTGCAGCAGCAGTCATTGGAGCCATTTTTGTAGGTGTCCAGTTAATCGGACATGGAGGAAAAGACACTGTTCTAAGGTCTACCTACGCAAAAGGTGGAGTGCAAATGAATGAAAAGCAGGATATCTTCCTGCATTCCCATGTGACCAGAACGAAACGACCGAGTAAAAGCAGCGGTGGCGGAGGAAAAGTCGGAGGAACTGGAGGACATGGCGGAGCCGGAGGAAGGCATTAAATATGAATTTGTAGATTTCGTGTAGACGAAAAAAGAAATAATACCCTATCCCATCTGCTCTGTAGTCGCTGTGTTTAAAATGCTTATTCGCATCTTAAACACGCTCCGAAGCCGCATCTGGGATATGGTATTATTTCTTTTTTCTGACTATCCAAATCTACAGTTGGTGAGAATGGGGATTGCCCAGAAGACTATGGTTTTCATTAGAATGAATATCTCCAGAAGAAGATACTTTCTTACTTAATTGTATAAAAATTACAATTGCCTATTCCTACCTTATAGAGAATTTCTCTCTGGTTAACTCTCATAGCCTTCTGGATAATCCCCTTGTTCTTCCTCAATCCAAATACTAATTTCCTTCTGGAGCCAAAGAACAGAAAACCAGAAATTTGATATAGAAGAAAATGTGATGTCGGAGCGAGTAAAAATGCTGAACAGGCATTTTCTGCGAAGCGACTATCTTCACATTTTCTTCTATATCAAATTTCTGGTTTTCGTCTCTTTACTCCATCAAATTCCTATTTATACCTTTTCTGCACCGGATGTTTTTAGATGGAGTCTTGTTTGTACTGTTGATTTATAAAATCGTAGTAATATTTCTTCTAGTTGTTTTGTAAAGCTCTCTTTGTTAAGGCTTTGTAATGCTTTTAAAAGTGCTGGTTCTTCTAAGAGCGCACCGATTACCTCACTGGTTACCGGGGCAGCAACTTCACTTGCAGGTCCCGAGGGAATCAGAGATACAATAGCGCCCCGGATAATATGTCCACATTCATAGATTGGTGGTTCAAGCCGGACGTAACCGAAGCAGGAGGTAGAAATTTCTGTACTTCTTCCGTGAAGGAGAAGTGCCTGAAATGGTTTGATATAGGTATCAGCCAGGTTATCTCTGTCTTTTAATATTTTGTATAAATGTGTCTGCATGTCGGAAGTGTCGGCATACAGGGAGGAACAGTAAGAGATTATTTCATCTCTGTTTTTCAGGATTGGAGCCTGATTGATGTAAATATTGCCGAGCAGTTCATAGATTTCGCTTCCAATGGCGGAGAGAAATTCTACATCTTTTCTACAGATTGAGGAATCAGAAGAAACTTCGGGTTCTTTGATTTCTTTTTCCTGTGCCTGTCTTTTCTGTTCCTGAATGATTTTGATGCGAGAATCGAGCAGTATTTTATCCTGACGGGTTAATATTGGATTGACGTGGATGTATGGGTAGGCAATCTCTAGCTTTACAGTGGAGATAACAAGGTCAACGCCTTCTTCCTGTAATCGAATATTATTTAATTCAAAAGCGGAGGTTATACCGCGGATATCAAGGTCAGGGTATTCTTTTTTCAAGCTCTCTGTGAGAAGTCTTGAACTTCCGATTCCAGTTGGACAGACAATCATAACAGAAAGCTTTTTGATTTCTTTTTCAATACGTTCCATTGCCATTGTGAAATAAAGGGTAATAAAACCAATTTCGCTGGCGGGAACTTTTTTTATGCCAAGAATCGGACAGAGGAGAGAAAGTCCCTCTTCACAAGCCTTATATACAGAAGGATAACTTTCCTGAAATTCCTTTAACAGCGGATTTTCTACGGGGATTCCAGCGCGGAGTCTGGCAATGGTCGGTTGGATATGTCCGCTTAATTCTGTGAGGAGCCGGCTGTCTCTCATAAAGTTTATATGTAAAATTTCGTTGACTTTTTTTATGATGGACAGGGTAATCTGATGTACGTCAAGGTTTTTTATATCAGTTAAATCTCTGCTTCCAGATGGCCATATACGCTGTCCGGAAATAAAGACAGCCATATAGATGGTCTCATCGACAGAAATAGATAAATGGAAAAACTGGCGTAGTTCCTTCATAATATATTCGGAAACGGCATACTCCGGCTGGATAGATATTTCTGCATAAGACTGTTTGAGTTCTTTGATAAACCGTCCTTTTTGCATTCTCTGTACACAGAGGGAAGTGTATACAAGCAAGTGTAAATATCCATTGTCAGAAAGCTGTATACCAAGCTGTTTCTGACAGCCGCCAAGAATGTGATTAACCTCGGCCATTACTTCGCCATCAATTTCATTGATAAAATTTCGGTCTGACAGAAACTTCTTGTCCTGGAGATTGCCAATGGAGTGATGTTCATTTACCTGTTTACATATGAAAGAAGTCAATGCCTGTCTTCTTGCGATTTCTGTTCCTTCTATAAATACACCAAGTCCGGGACGGCGGACGAGCTTTAGCTGATACTTTGTAAACCAGGTTTCAAGCTGGTTAAGGTCAGCAGTAAGTGTACCCTCGGAAATCTCGAACTTTTCTGTGAAGTAGTAAGATTTAATCGGCTCTTCTGCGAGGAGAAGGTCATGACATAAGAGAGTCAGCCTTTCTGGGCGGTTATCTGCAGGAGCGGAGCTATTTGTATCTTTTTCATCTAAAAGAGCAGCTAACTCTTCTAATCGTTCTGGTGTCTCGTCAATTAAAAGTCCTACACTTCGTTTGCGTACAAAGCAAAAGCCATTATGCTTCATCCATTTTTCAACGGTTGGCAGTTCGCGCTGGACGGAGCGGTCGCTGACACCGAGTTCTTCTGAAATGATACCGATTGTCACAGGGCTGTCCGGTGAAAAGCGGAGCAGAATGCGGATTATTTTATCTGCGCGTGGTGTGAGCTGCATGATTTTTTCTTCCTTTCCTATTCTTCCTCTTATTATACAATATTTTACTGACAAATACTTCTTGTGAAAATGCACAAAAGAGCGACAAAGAAATTGGGTATATTGATGATAAAGTGACAGTTTGTCGGGAAGTCTTACCGACAAAGTTGCGGTATCATTCCCTTGAATTTTGTCATTTTGTGCTTTACAATATAGACATAGAGAACAAAGGCAGTGCAAAAAAACACAGTGTCAATATCCCAAAGCCGGAGGCAAAACGTAAAACGGAGACAGGTATTAAGCCGATGGGGAGGGACAAAAAAGAGAGGAGATATGCAACATGAAAAACGCAGTACAACGTTTTGGTAAGTTCCTTAGTTCAATGGTAATGCCAAATATCGGAGCATTCATCGCATGGGGCTTCATCACAGCATTATTTATCGAAAAAGGATGGCTTCCAAATGCACAGCTTGCAACTTTAAACGGACCAATGCTTAATTACTTACTTCCAGTCCTGATCGCATTCCAGGGTGGTAAGTTAATCGGTGGAGACCGAGGCGGAGTAATGGGTGCAATCGCAACCATCGGTGTAATCGTTGGAGCACCTGATTATCCAATGTTGATGGGTGCTATGGTAATGGGTCCTTTGGCTGGTTTTGTTATTAAAAAGTTTGACCAGGCAATGGACGGAAGAATGCCAGCCGGATTTGAGATGTTAATTAACAACTTCTCCATTGGTATCTTCGGTATGTTATTAGCCATCGTTGGTTACTATGCAATCGGGCCTTTCATGAGTGCCGTACTTGTAGTATTAAAAGGTGGTGTTCAGGTACTTGTAAATCATAACCTTCTTCCACTCGCAGCAATCTTTATTGAGCCAGCGAAGGTATTATTCTTGAACAACGCAATCAACCATGGTATCTTTACTCCTATCGGAATTGAACAGGCAGCAGAAGCTGGTAAGTCCATCATGTATATGTTAGAGGCTAACCCAGGTCCAGGTCTTGGATTACTTCTTGCTTACTGGGCATTTTCTAAGGATAAAGCAACAAAGGATTCCGCACCTGGAGCAATTATCATTCACTTCTTCGGTGGTATCCATGAGATTTATTTCCCATACATCCTTATGAACCCATTAGTAATCGTTGGACCAATCGCAGGTAATATCTGTGCAATCCTTTTCTACAGTATTACAAAAGCAGGTCTTGTAGGACCTTCTGCACCTGGTTCTATCATCGCATTTATGTCAATGTCACCAAAAACATCTATCGCAATCACAGCACTTGGTGTTCTGATTGCAGCAGCAGTATCTTTCTTAGTTTCTTCACCGATCGTTAAGATGGCAGGAAGCAAGAGTCTTGAAGATGCACAGAAAAAGACAAGCGACATGAAAGCTGAGTCCAAAGGACAGGCAGCAGAAGTTCTTTCCGGAGCAGATGTTAAGACAGATGACATTAAGAAAATCGTTTTCGCGTGTGATGCTGGTATGGGATCTTCCGCAATGGGAGCAACAAAGTTTAGAAATCGTATTAAACCTTTAAATCTTGGAATTACAGTAACAAATACATCCGTAGACAATGTTCCTGCAGACGCAGATGTCGTTGTATGCCAGTACATTTTACAGGACAGAGCAGTGAAGAGTGCACCACAGGCAAGATTAGTAGCAATCGGAAACTTCCTTCAGGATCCTAACCTTGATACATTCTATGCAGAGTTAGAGGGACGTGCAAATACTACATCCGCTCCAGCTCCAGCAGTAGAGGCAGAACCTGAAGTAAAAGAAGAAAAGAAAGCAAAAAAAGCTGTCCTTAAAAAAGAAGGTATCAAAACAGGATTAAAGAGTGTAGACAAAGAAACAGCAATTCGTGCAGCAGGTCAGCTTTTATGTGACCTGGGCTTCACAAATGAAGATTATATTCAGGCAATGGTTGACCGTGAAAATATGGTATCTACATACATGGGTATGGGAGTTGCAATCCCTCACGGAACATCCAATGCAAAAGAAACCGTTAAAAAATCTGGTATCGTAGTAATGCAGTATCCAGAAGGTGTTGACTTTGGTGATGAGAAAGCATATCTCGTAATCGGTATTGCAGGTGTTGGTGATGAGCATCTTGAGATTCTTGGAAACATCGTAGCAAGTCTTGAGGACGAAGAACTTCTCGAAACACTGAAAAAGAATGCTGACGTTGACACTATCATGAAAACTTTTGGTTAAAATAAATAACAAAGGTGAGTAATTAAATTAAGTAAAAACTATATTAAAAAATCATATTGAAATAACATCGGGAATAGTCCCGAGGTTTAGATTTAAGAAAGAAGGAGTCAGATTATGAAAAAGGCAGTTCAGTTTGGAGCAGGTAATATCGGTCGTGGTTTTATTGGAGCTTTACTTAGTCAGTCCGGTTATCATGTAGTATTTGCAGACGTTGTAGACAAGATTATCGATAAAATTAATGAGGATAAAACATACACAGTTCATGTAATGGACGTAGAATGTGAAGATCAGAAAATCGAAAACATCAGTGGTGTAAATTCTACAAAGCCAGAAGCAGTAGATGAAATCGCAAGTGCTGACCTTGTAACAACAGCTGTTGGTCTTGTTATTTTACCTCGTATCGCTCCTACAATCGCAGCAGCTATCGAAAAACGTATGGCAGACGGAAACAAAGAGCCGATGAACATCATCGCATGTGAAAATGCAATCCGTGGAACATCTCAGTTAAAGAAAGCTGTTTACGAAAACTTAAGCGAGGAAGGAAAAGCATTTGCAGATGAGTATGTCGGATTCCCAGACTGTGCAGTTGACAGAATCGTACCTCCTGTAAAGAGCGAAAACTTCATTGATGTAGTAGTAGAAGAATACTACGAATGGGATGTAGAGCGCGCAAGCTTCAAGGGCGAGATTCCAGAAATCAAAGGAATGACTCTTGTAGATGACTTAATGGCATACATCGAGCGTAAATTATTCACATTAAATACAGGACACTGCATCACTTCTTATCTTGGAAAGCTTCGTGGATTCCCAACAATCGATGCAGCAATCGCTGATGAAGAAATCTATGACATCGTATCTAAAGCAATGAAAGAGAGTGGTGACGGACTCATCAAGAAACATGGTTTCGACCCTGAAAAACATGCAGCATACATCAAAAAGATTATCGGACGTTTCAAAAACCCATACTTACAGGACGACGTAAGCCGTGTAGGTCGTGAGCCACTTCGTAAATTAAGCCCAACAGACCGTCTGATCAGCCCATTAACAACAGCAGCAGGATATGGACTTCCAGTAGACCACTTACTTGTTGGTGTTGGTGCAGCTTTACACTATGATAATCCAGAAGACAAACAGAGCGTTGAACTTCAGGCAAAAATCAAAGAGCAGGGCGTTCGTGAAGCAGCAAAAGAAATCACTCAGCTTACAGATGAAAAGCTGTTAGATGCGATTGTTGCTGAATATGAGAAATTAGCTTAGTTTTTATACAGTATAACACAACCGTGGGACACACGAGAATATAATTATTAATTCATATTGGGCAAAATAAGAATTTTGAAAAATATTCATTTATCTCGATTTATTTAAACGGGTAAAAGTTATATGGTTGTTGTGAGTCTGTAATATGTTAAGTAATTTGGAATAAAAATAAGCAGAGGGAATAAGTTTTAATATTACAAAAGTAACTATTCAGAGAAAAGCAGTATTTATCAAAAAGGGATTACGGGCAAACTGCAAGTACTCTGAATAGTTGCATATATAACAATTGTAGAAATCCGACAGAACAAAGAAGAAAATAAATTAAAACCGGATACTAACCTAATAAAAATAACAAACTGTTTCCGAAAAAATCAGGAAAGTGAATTGGCGCGTAAAAGCTTGCCTTTTCCCGATAGCCATGCTACACTTAAGGATGAAAAATTTAAATTGTTTCAATCATTTTAACTTTTAAAGGAGATTATATATGTGTGGAATTGTTGGATACACTGGTAGAGAGGCGGCAGCGCCAATTGTACTGAATGGTTTATCAAAACTGGAGTACAGGGGATATGATTCAGCCGGAGTAGCTGTTTTCAATGAAGTTGAGAATGACATAGACATTGTAAAGACAAAGGGACGTCTTAAGAATCTGTTAGAGAAAACAGACAGCGGAAAAGCGATGCCAGGTGGATGTGGTATTGGTCATACCCGTTGGGCAACACATGGCGCACCTTCTGAGAAGAACGCGCATCCTCATTGTAGTGATGACAAGATGGTTGTTATGGTTCATAACGGAATCATTGAGAACTATCAGGAATTAAAAGACCATCTCACACAGAAAGGTTATACTTTCTATTCTGAGACAGATACAGAAGTAGCAGTGAAGCTTATCGCTTATTACTATGAGAAGACAGATCATAACCCATTAGAAAGTATGTCAAGAGCATTACTTCGTGTTCGTGGTTCTTTCGCACTGGGTATTATGTTCAAAGATCGTCCAGGTGTTATTTACGCAGCACGAAAAGACAGTCCATTAATCGTTGGACAGAATGAAGGTGGAGCATTTATCGCATCCGACGTTCCTGCTATTCTTTCTTACACAAGAAATGTATACTATCTTGATAACATGGAGATGGCAGAACTTCACGAAGACAGCATCCGTTTCTTTAACATGAACGGTGACGAGATTGAAAAAGAAATGGTTAACATTAAGTGGGATGCAGAAGCAGCGGAAAAAGGCGGTTTCGAGCATTTCATGATGAAAGAGATTCATGAGCAGCCAAAGGCACTCAAAGATACAATCAATACATATGTAAAAGACGGTAAGATTGATTTAAGTTCTGTCGGTATTTCACCAGAAGAATTTGCACAGTATCATAGAATTTGTATCGTAGCCTGCGGTTCTGCTTATCATGTTGGTATCGCAGCCAAATATGTGATGGAAGACCTCACAGGATTAATGGTAGACGTAGATTTCGCCTCTGAATTCCGTTACCGTAATCCAAAGCTTTCTCAAGATACATTAGTTGTCATTATTTCACAGTCAGGAGAGACAGCAGATAGCCTTGCAGCACTGCGTCTTACAAAAGAAATGGGAGTAAAGACATTAGCAATCGTTAATGTAGTTGGTTCCAGTATTGCAAGAGAAGCAGATCACGTTATGTATACTTTAGCTGGACCAGAAATCGCTGTTGCTACTACGAAGGCATATAGTACACAGTTAATTTGTATGTATATCCTCTCCATGTACGCTGCACAGGTAAGAGGCGAGATCGAAGAATCTACCTTAGGCAATATGCTCAAAGAAATCGTGCTCCTTCCAGAAAAGGTTGCAAGTATCTTAACAGATAAAGAACGAATTCAGTGGTTCGCCAATAAATTCGCATCCGCACATGATGTATTCTTTATCGGTCGTGGACTTGATTACGCAATCTGCCAGGAAGGAAGCCTGAAGATGAAAGAAGTCAGCTATGTACATTCCGAAGCTTACGCAGCAGGTGAGTTAAAACACGGAACCATCAGCCTGATTGAAGATGGAACACTTGTAATCGGTGTTCTTACTCAGAGCCACCTTTGCGAGAAGACTTTGAGCAACATGCAGGAAGTAAAGAGTCGTGGAGCATATCTGATGGGCGTTGCAGAGAACGGAAGCTACTACCTTGAGGACATGGTGGACTTTGTTGTATATGTACCTAAGACAGATCCACATTTCACAACAACTCTCGCGATTATCCCACTTCAGTTAATGGGATACTATGTAAGCGTAGCAAGAGGACTTGATGTAGATAAGCCAAGAAACCTTGCAAAGAGTGTTACAGTAGAATAGTTATAAAATACTAATTTGTAGATTTCGTATAGACGAAAAAAGAAAAAATACCATATCCCATCTGCTCTGTAGTCGCTGTGTTTAAAATGCTCGTTCGCATCTTAAACACGCTCCGAAGCCGCATCTGGGATATGGTATTTTTTCTTTTTTCTGATTATACTAATTTCCTTCTGGAGCCAAAAAGCAGAAAAGCAGAAATGTAATATAGAAGAAAATGTGATGTCGGAGCCAGTAAAAATGCCGTTTAGGCATTTTCTACGCCGCGACTATCTTCACATTTTCTTCTATATTACATTTCTGCTTTTCGTCTTTTTAGTCCAACAAATTAGTATTTTGATTTTTCACAAATGGCAAGAAAAGAAAGGATTAAGCAAAATATTACCAATAGAAATGCCGAATATCATAAATTGTTGTAAATTTTACATAATAATATCAAGAAATTCGTAATGGTTGTATTTGACCCGTTTTTTTGCCAGTGATATAATTTATACATAATATTGTGTAATTTTACAAATGCACAATGGCTGATTACAAAAACCGCCTGATAAATATATCCGGCAAGCCAGATGATTTGGGTGGAAGAAAGGATGGGAGATATGAAGTATGTAGCGGGTGTAGATATAGGTAATGCTACCACTGAGGTCGCTCTTGCAAAGATTGATGGGACAGATTTAACATTTCTGGCGAGTGGTATCGGACCTACAACCGGAATCAAAGGAACTTTGCAGAATATCAGCGGAGTTTTCATGTCTTTAAAGAATGCTCTTGAAAAGGTAGGCATGGATTACAGTGATCTGGCAGAGATTCGTATTAATGAAGCTGCTCCTGTTATTGGAGATGTAGCGATGGAGACGATTTCTGAAACAGTTATTACAGAGTCAACAGTAATCGGACATAATCCAAGTACTCCGGGAGGTACAGGAATCGGAGTTGGTACTTCTGTTCTTGTAACAGAGCTTTCTAAGATAAAAGAGGCGAAGGATGTTATTGTGATTGTTCCTGATAAAGTAGGTTTTGCGCAGGCAGCAACACTGATGAATCAGGCAAAAGAGAATATAAATATTACAGGTGCGATCGTACAGGCAGATGACGGAGTATTACTTAATAACCGTCTTGATAAGAAGATTCCTATTATTGATGAAGTTGCCATGATTGAAAAAGTTCCGCTGGGAATGACTTGTGCAATTGAAGTGGCACAGCAGGGAAGTATATTATCTACATTGTCTAATCCATATGGAATTGCAACAGTATTTCATTTGAATTCAGAGGAGACAAAGAGAGTTGTTCCGATTGCACGTTCTTTGATCGGAGCACGTTCCGGTGTAGTAATTAAGACACCAACGGGTGATGTAAAGGAAAGAAGTATTAAGGCAGGAACCATCAACATTATCGGTCTTAAGAAGGAAGTCGATGTGGATGTTGACGAGGGTGCCGATAAGATTATGGAAGCAATATCTGTTATTCAGGATATTGATGATATTCAGGGTGAGACAGGAACGAACGCCGGCAATATGCTGAATAATGTTCGTCGTGTTATGGCAGGTCTTACGAATAAAGAGCCAAAAGATATTAAGATTCAGGATTTACTGGCTGTAGATACATTTAATCCACAGAAAGTTGTTGGAGGTATTGCAGACGAGTTTGCATTAGAGAATGCCGTAGGAATTGCAGCGATGGTTAAGTCTGACAGACTCCAGATGGAGATGATCGCGAATGTACTTACTGAAAAGTTAAAAGTTCCTGTATATGTTGGTGGTGTTGAAGCAGACATGGCAATTAAGGGAGCATTAACTACTCCTGGTACAAGTGTTCCACTGGCAATTGTTGATATGGGTGCTGGTTCTACAGATGCATCGATTATCAACAGAGAAGGTAAGGTAAAACTGGTTCATCTGGCCGGTGCTGGAAACATGGTTTCTTTGTTAATTCAGTCTGAACTTGGTCTGGATACGATCGAACTTGCAGAAGATGTAAAGAAGTACACTCTTGCCAAAGTAGAAAGCCTTTTCCATATTCGTCATGAGAATGGAACGGTTCAGTTCTTTGATAAACCATTAGATCCATCTATTTTTGCAAAGGTTGTCCTTGTAAAAGAGAATGACGAGCTCGTGCCATTAGACGGAGTGGAATCGTTGGAAAAAGTAAAACAGGTTCGTATGGATGCCAAGAAGAAAGTATTTGTAAGAAATGCGATTCGTTCTCTGGCAAAGGTAAGTCCTACAGGTAATCCAAGAGACATTCAGTTCGTAGTAATGGTTGGCGGATCTGCACTGGATTTTGAGATTCCAAACTTTGTAACAGATGCGCTGGCGGATTATGATATTGTAGCTGGACGCGGTAATATTCGTGGTTGTGAAGGACCTCGTAATGCCGTTGCTACAGGTCTTGCTATGGCATGTGTAACAGAAGAATAATTTTATCTCAGTCGAGAAGACTCCCACTTCTTTCAGGTGGTGAGTGACAGCAAATTTGTCTCAGTGGGAGTCCAATCTTCGAC
>OGQN01001470.1_pt1 | contig 19154 bp, 8 predicted proteins | sample 1553231 | NCBI WGS metagenome assembly OGQN01 (sample SAMEA2579950, study PRJEB22360) | human gut metagenome | biome: human gut; feature: human-associated habitat; material: faeces | place: Denmark | collected 2008/2010 | reverse complement strand
CGGCTTGGGATAATTGCACAGAATCAGTTCCCCGTCCTCCGGGCGGAAGCCCTTGGGCGCATGGAAGGGGGTGTTCTTTTTCGCGAAGGAGCAGACCACCAGAATTTTCTGCTGCCCGTCGTCCATGGAATACAGATAATGCTTGCCGGAAAGCTTCTGATACTCCCGGTACTCGCCGTACCGGACACAGGAAAGGCTCTTGCGCAGAGCGATGGCCTTGCGGTAGAAGTTCAGCACGGAGTCCGGGTCGGCATCCTGTTTGGCAACATTGATGTCCTGATAATTTTGGTTGACATAAAACCACGGCTTCCCGGTGGTGAACCCGGCGTTTTCGCTGCTGTCCCACTGCACCGGCGTGCGGGCGGAGTCCCGGGAGGAGCGCCACAGCCGGTGCAGACGCACCTCCTCCGGTTTGTTCAGCGCGGTGTGGGCGTAGGTGTAGCGGGTCTGCACGTCCTCGTACATGTCGGCGCGTTCCGGACGCCAGTTGGTCATGCCGATCTCCTGCCCCTGATAGATGAAGGGCGTCCCCTGCTGGAACAGGTACATGGCGGCAAGACATTTGGCGCTCTGCGCCCAGAATTCCTCGCTTCCGTAGCGGGAAACGATTCTGGGATGGTCGTGGTTTTCGATGTAAAGGGAGTTCCAGCCCCGGCCGCGGAGCTTTTCCTGCCAGGAGCAAAAGGCTTTTTTCATCCGCCGCAGGCTGAACTTCATGGGCAGGTAATCGGTGAACAGACAGTCGGCGGCGACGCACTGGAACTGGATCATCATGTCCAGCTGGCCGTCCTTCTCGTCAATGTACGTCAGCGCCCGTTTCGGCGTCACCATGGGGGCTTCCGCCAGCGTGAAGCAGTCATAATGATCCAGCACGTCGTGCTTGAACTCGTTCAGGTATTCGTGGATGCGGGGGCCGTGATTGTAGTGTGGCATCCCCTTGCAGGCCGGCATCAGGTGGTCGTCCGGCAGACCTTCCTTTTTGGAGATGTAGGTGATGACGTCCTCCCGGAAGCCGTCCACCCCCATGTCCAGCCAGAAGCGCAGAATCCCCTTCACTTCCTCCCGCACCTTGGGGTTGTCCATATTCAGGTCGGGCTGCTTCACGGCGAACAGGTGCAGGTAGTATTCCCCCCGGACCTCGTCAAACGTCCATGCTTTTCCCTCAAAGAAGGAGTCCCAGTTGTTGGGGAGCTTCCCGCCGGGCTTTCCGGGACGCCAGATGTAGTAGTCGGTGTAGGGGTCGATGCGCCGACGGCTTTTCTGGAACCATTCATGCTCGTCGCTGGTGTGGTTCACCACAAGATCCATGACGACCTTCATGTCCCGGGCGTGAGCGCCCTCCAACACTTTTTTGAACGCCTCCATGCCGCCGAACTCCGGCGCGATGTCCCGGTAATTGGAAATATCGTAGCCGCAGTCCGCCCCGGGGGAGGGGTAGATGGGCGAAAACCAGATGCCGTCGCAGCCCAGACTTTTGATGTAGTCCAGCTTTTCATACACACCCCACAGGTCGCCCATGCCGTCACCGTCGCCGTCCTTGAAGGATCGCGGCCAGATCTGGTAAAACACTTTGTCCTTGTACCACCGTTTGCGCTCCATGCAGTTCACTCCTTTTTGGGATTTGTATTCATTATAGCATAGATGCCTTGGTTCGTCACCTGAAAATCTCGTTGACAGGGACAATTTTGGCGTATAAAATGGAAGAAAAACGAAAGGCGGGTCTGACCATGATTACCGAGGAAAACGGCGTATTCCACATCCGGACGGATACTTATTCCTACCTGTTCAAAATCGATGCCTACGGTCTTCCGGAGCATCTGCATTTCGGCGCGCCGGTGAAGACCCGGGACGCGGGCGCTCTCAGCTGCCGCCCCGGTCTGGGCTGGGGTGCCAGCATTCTCCTTGATGCAAAGGATACCGCCAGCTGCCCGGACGTCCTGCCGCTGGAATGGAGCGGAAGCGGACGGGGAGACTATCGGGAATCGCCGCTGGAGCTGGCGGGGGAGCCAGCGGATTTCCGCTACACCGGCTATAAAATCCATGAGGGCGGCGTTTCCATGGCTTGTGGTCTTCCTCAGGCGCACGACGCACGGGAAACGCTGGAGATCACCCTGAGCCAGCCCGGTGCGGAGCTGACCCTGTTCTACACGGCCTTTCCCACGGCAATCGTCCGCCGGACGGTGCTGACGAACACCGGTGATAAGCCCCTTCGGCTGAATAAGCTCATGAGTTCCTGCGTGGATCTGCCCGGGAGCTACACCATGGCGACCTTCAACGGCGGCTGGATTGCGGAAATGCGCCGGTGCGACACCCCCGTGGGCGCGTCGAAGGTGGTCAACGAAAGCCTCACCGGTTCTTCCTCCAACCGCCACAATCCCGGCTTTCTTCTCTATGAGCCGACCGCGACCGAAGACGCGGGAACCGTCTACGGCTTCAATCTGATCTATTCCGGCAACCATTACGCCGCCGCCCAGCAGTCCCTTCAGGGGCTGACCCGGGTGATGCAGGGCATCAATGACAGCAATTTTTCCCGGGAGTTGCCGCCGGGGGAATGCTTTGAGACACCGGAAGCGGTGCTGTGCCACTCAGGCAAGGGCTTCGGCGGGCTGTCCGCCAATATGCACGCCTTCGTCACCGACCATATCATCCCGCCCCATTGGCGCGGCCGTCCCCGGCCGGTGCTGTACAACAGCTGGGAGGGCTGCACCTTTGATTTCAGCCAGCGCCGCCTGCTGAGTCTGGCCAACCGGGCGAAGGCGCTGGGCTGTGAGCTGTTCGTGCTGGATGACGGCTGGTTCGCGGGACGGGACAACGACCGCGCCGGACTGGGAGATTATACCGTGAACCGGAAGAAGCTTCCCGAGGGGCTGGAAGGGCTGTCCCGGCACCTGAAGGACAGGGGACTTTCCTTCGGACTCTGGTTTGAGCCGGAATCCGTAAATCCCGACTCCGACCTCTACCGCGCGCATCCGGACTGGGCGCTGACGGACGGCTTCCGGCCGGTGCTGGGGCGCAATCAGCTGCTGCTGGACTTGACCAAGCCGGAGGTGCGGGATTATATCGTGGAGAATGTCTCCCGGATTCTGGACAGCACCGGCATTTCCTACGTCAAATGGGACATGAACCGTCATTCCGTGGCGTTGGGCGCGAAGGCCCACGATTTTGTCCTGGGCTTGTACGACGTGCTTCGCCGGATTTTCGCGCCCCGGCCGGACATCCTGCTGGAGGGCTGCTCCTCCGGCGGCAACCGGTTTGACTTGGGAATGCTCTGCTTCTCCCCCCAGATCTGGGCGTCCGACGACACCGACCCCATTGAGCGGCTGACCATTCAGAACGGCATTTCCTATCTTTATCCCCAGTCCGCGGTGGGCGCACACGTCTCCGCTGCGCCCCATGCCCAGACGCTGCGAAATACGCCCCTGAACACCCGGGGGAATGTGGCATTTTTTGGATGCCTTGGCTACGAGTTGGATTTGAGGACGCTGCTTCCCGTGGAGATCAAAGAAATTCAGGGGCAGATCGCGTTCTATAAGCGCTACCGCGAAGTCTTTCAATTCGGCACATTCCGCCGCACGGAGCTGGGCTGGCAGGTGTCGGACGGAAAGGTGACGCTGGCGGGGGTGTTCCACCGCCTCGTAAATGCCGCTCCGGGCTACGAGCGGCTTCGCGTGAAGGGTCTGAAACAGGAGACGGACTACCGGGTCACGTCCCTTGCGCAGGCCATCCGGGTGGGGCAGTTCGGGAATCTGCTCAAGCATGTCGCCCCGGTCAACGTAAATCCCAACGGCGCGCTTCTGCGGATTGCCGACCGGCACATTACACTGCCGGGAAAACCGGAAACGCTGACAGCCTCCGGCGCGGCGCTGGCAGCGGGCATTATGCTTTCCCCATTGTTCCGCGGCACCGGCTACGCCCCTGAACAGCGCACACAGGGAGATTTCGGCTCTGACGTGTATTTAATCGAAGAAATCGGCGGCGAATAAAGTCCTTACAACCCGCCCGGGGAGACGTACAAGCATGTCTTCCCGGGCGGAGATGAAAACTTTTTCTTGCATTTTCCCTGAATCTGTACTATACTATAAAAGCACCTGCCGGTGTGTTGGAACTGGTAGACGAGGAGGACTCAAAATCCTTTGGGCTAATCCCCCGTGCGGGTTCGATTCCCGCCACCGGCACCAAAATTGCTTCGATGCGTTATGCTTCGGAGCAATTTTTTTATTGCCCGATAGGCTCTGCCCGAAGAGTTTGAGGGTAGCAAGGCGGAATGGCATTTGCAGACGAGACCTTACTGGAAAAATCCAAATGTGTGTAATACTATTTCCTGATTAAAATCTTTGATTTTAATCAGGAAATAGTATAAGATTGCTGCGTAAAGCCTTCTAACTTTTCCTTGCATAAAACGAATGCTTGTGCTACAATAACAAGAGTCTGTCCGCCGCTCCCGGAACGTGCGTAAGGGAAGCGGCAAGAGAAACCGGGGAAAATCGACCGGTTTCATTGGAGTTTTTATTAGGGCCTATCTGAAAACCGTTAACACGCCCAAACAGCGGGTCTTTTCCGCCTGCTGTGCACCATTTTTCCTTGCAATACACAAAGTATTCCTGCGAAAAAATGGCTTCATCAGGCGGAAAATCCCTCGCCGTTGGTCATATTTCCGGTTTTCAGATAGACCCTAAGAGAGAGGAGAAGGAATTTTCTTGATTTTCGGCAAGCATATCAACGTCTATTACCGCAAGTACGCGCTGGCTCTGCTAACGGGGCTGCTGGCGTTGTTTACCGTGGACTACTTGCAGCTGAAGGTGCCTGAAATTTATCAGTTGGTCATCAATGGACTGAATCAAGGATACATTGTGGAAAACGGCGTACAGGTGCCCTTTGATATGGCGTTCCTGCTGGACAGGATCTGCATGCCCATGGTCGGCATCATCCTTGCCATCGTCTTCGGCCGTTTCCTGTGGCGGGTAACGATCTTCGGCGCGGCTACTAAGGTGGAGACGGACCTGCGGGATAAGATGTTCCGCCACGCAGAAGACCTGAGCCGGGAGTATTATCAGGTGAACAAGGTGGGCAATCTGATGAGCCTGTTCACCAACGATCTGGACACTGTTCAGGAGTGCTACGGCTGGGGCTTCATGCAGTTCTTTGACCCCATCATTCTGTGTTCTCTGGCCATTACCAGAATGTGGCGCATGGATCACCTGCTCACCGTCCTGTCCCTGATCCCCATGGGGCTGCTGTTCGCCAGCGCCGCGGTGGTGGGCAAGAACATGACCCGGAAGTGGGACTACCGGCAGAAGTGCTTCTCCGATCTGTCCGACTTCGCTCAGGAGAGCTTTTCCGGAATTGCCGTCATCAAGGCCTTTGTGAAGGAGGCCAAGGAGCTGATGGCCTTTGAAAAGCTGAACCGGGACAGCGAGGATTCCAATATCGCTTTTACAAAAACCTCCGTACTGATGCGGATTCTGGTGACCACCTTCGTGGAGAGCGTCATCTGCGTGATTCTGGGCTACGGCGGCTATCTGGTCTACAAGGGTCAGTTCAACGCCGGTCAGCTTATGGAGTTCATCGGCTATTTCAACGCCGTGGTCTGGCCCATTATGGCTGTGGCCGATCTGATCGACATGACCTCCCGGGGCAAGGCATCCCTGAAGCGGATCAGTGAGCTGCTGGACGCGCCCAAAAACGTTTTTGACCGCCCCGGCGTTCAGGAGCTGACGGACCCCAGGGGCGAGATCGAATTCCGCGACCTCAGCTTTACCTACCCCGACGGGGATATCCCCGCGTTGGAGCATGTGTCTTTTACCATCCGCCCCGGCGAGAGCATCGGTCTGGTGGGCAAGACCGGCTCCGGCAAGACCACTCTGGTAGACCTGATCCTGCGCACTTACAATGTAAACGACGGGCAGCTGTTCCTTGACGGCAGGGATGTGAACGACCTCTCCATCCGCTCCGTCCGTGACGCCTGCGCCTATGTGCCTCAGGACAACTTCCTGTTCTCGGACACCATTGAGAACAACATCGCCTTCGGCAAGTCCGAAACCGTCTCTGAGGAGATCCGCCGGGCGGCCAAGCTGGCGGATATTGACGGCAATATCTCCGAATTCCAGATGGGCTATCAAACCGTGCTGGGCGAACGGGGCGTTACCGTCTCCGGCGGCCAGAAGCAGCGTATCTCCATCGCCCGGGCGCTGATGAAGGACGCGCCCATTCTGATTCTGGATGATTCCGTGTCCGCCGTGGATACCAAAACGGAAAAGGCCATTCTGGACAACCTGCGCACCACCCGGGCGGGCAAGACCACCATTCTCATTGCCCACCGTATTTCCACCATCGAGCAGATGGACAAGGTGCTGTTCATTGAGGACGGCCGTCTTGCGGGCTTTGACACCCATGACAAGCTGTACACGGAAAACCCCGCCTACCGCAAAATGGTGGATCTGCAGCGGCTGGAGGAAGAAGGAGGTGCGGTCAATGCGTGAGTATCTTCCCCTTCTGATCGTCTGCGCCGTCATCGGTGTGTTTACGATCCTGTTCCTTGCGGCCTATGCTGTGCTGAAGCGAAAAACCAAAGCGGAGACCAGCGAACGGCATATGTCCGACAGCGAGATCATCAAAAGACTGCTGGGCTATGCCAGACCCTATAAAAAGGATTTCGTTCTGGTGTTCCTCATTATGCTGGTGTCCATCGCCTATGATGTGGTGTCCCCCCTGCTGGTGGCAGACATTCAGGGTACCATCAAGCAGAGCTTTGAGCTGTCCCGGCTCTATTCGCTGGTTGCCGTGTACGCGGGCATTCTGGCGGTGTCCATGGTCTGCACCTATTTTCAGGCCATGATCCTGCAGAAGACCGGCCAGAAAATTCTGTCCCAGATCCGTCTGGACACCTTCACCCACATTGAGCAGCTGTCCCACGCCCAGCTGAACCAGATCCCCGTGGGCAAGCTGGTGACGAGAGTCACCAACGACCCCAACTCCATCAGCTACCTGTTCACCAACATTCTGGTGACGCTGGCGAAGAACTCTCTGGTGATCATCGGTGTGCTGGCGGCCATGCTGATCCTGAACTACGCCCTGACGCTGATGGTGCTGTGCTTTGTGCCGTTCCTGGTGATTTTTACCATCATCTTCCAGAAGTTCTCCCGCCATGTCCACCGCACGGTCAACAACGCCCGGACGGATGTGAACACCTACCTGTCCGAAAACCTATCCGGTATGAAGGTCACCCAGATATTCAACCAAGAGCAACGGAAAATGGACGAATTTCTGGCTCGCAGCAAGCGCCTTGAGAAGACCAAGATGAACCGGATGTTCGTCTTCGGCATCTTCCGGCCCATGGTATACATGCTGTTCGTCACATCCAACCTGTTCCTCTTCTATATCGGCTGCAAGGGTTATATCAAGGACACGACCTTTCTGGGGCAAACCATTACCAGCGAGACGGTGGTCGCTTTCTATATGTATATCTCCCGGTTCTTCAACCCCATTCAGGCGCTGGCCGAGCAGTTTGATATGCTGGAGCAGTCCTTCGCCGCGGCGGAGAAGATATTCACCATTCTGGATATGGTTCCCGAGGTGGTGGACGAGCCGGACGCCATCGAGCTGAAGGAAATGAAGGGCGAGATCGAGTTCAGGGACGTGTGGTTTGCCTATAATCCCGGCGAGTGGGTGCTGAAGGGCGTTTCCTTCCATGTGTATCCCAAGCAGACCGTGGCCTTTGTTGGGGCTACCGGTTCCGGAAAGTCCACCATCCTGAGCCTGATCTGTCGGAACTATGATATCCAGAAGGGGCAAATTCTGATCGATGGCATTGATATCCGGCACATTAAGATCGCCTCTCTGCGCAGCCACTTCGGCCAGATGCTCCAGGATGTGTTCCTGTTCGCGGGGGACATCCGCAGCAACATCGTCCTGCGCTCCGACAACGTGACGGATGAAGACGTCTGGCAGGCCTGCCGGTATGTCAACGCCGACGGCTTCGTCAGGAAGCTGGATGGCGGTCTGGACGAGGCCGTCCGGGAGCAGGGCAACAACTTCTCCGCAGGTCAGCGGCAGCTGCTGAGCTTCGCCCGGACCATTCTGCACAAGCCCTCCGTCATGATCCTGGACGAAGCCACCGCCAACATCGACACGGAGACGGAGGTACTCATTCAGGACTCTCTGGAGAAGATGAAGAACATCGGCACCATGCTGATCGTAGCCCACCGCCTGAGCACCATCCAGCATGCGGACAACATTATCCTGCTGTCCCACGGCGAGATCATGGAGCAGGGCACCCATCAGGAGCTTCTCCACCTGAAGGGGCGCTACTACCAGCTCTATACCCTCCAGTTCCGCAAGCAGCAGCTTCAGGAGAGCTGACGGGCAAATCGGATAAAAAGACATAAGCCCGGGCACGAGCGATACGACCGCTCTGTGTCCGGGCTTGCATTTTGGAAGAAGGCGCTGCCTCAATACGTCAATGTTCGCGGTCTGTGTCCGTCAATTCAGCCGTCAGGCGATGCTTTCCTGATTAAAATCAAGATTTTAATCAGGAAATAGTATCAGGTTTCCGGAAACAGCGCTTTCTGTTATCCTTACCATTCGCTCTGCGGGTAACAGTCCGGAAGCAGCACATCTCCGGTATGACCTGCCCACAGGCGCTTGACAGCGGTATCAGCCGCAGGCTACTTCCTGATTCAATGGCAGTTCCAGCAGTTCAGGGTGTGTGAGCAGATGCTGTATGATCTTGAGCGAACGGGCAAAGTAGAAGCCGTCCGCAATGCGTTCGTCCAGTGTGAAACCGATATCCACCACATCCCGCACCTCGCGGCTGCCGTCCCCGGCGATCTTCTCACTCTTGCGGATGGTGCCGATGGCCGCCATAATGGAGCTTGAGCCGTAATTGTTGAGATGATGGTAGACGCTCGGGCATTTGATGCTGCCAAGATTGGTGAGGAAGACGGTGGCAAAGTTCGGGTCATCCTGCCGCAGGAAGTCGGGCACCTTGCCAAAGAAGTCCAGTGTCTTGATGATCCAGATGACAAATGCCAGAACCGGACGCGGCAGCTTTTTGAGCACGTCCATCGCGCCATTCACACCGTCGTTCTTTTCCGTGCGGGCCTTGTGAACCTTGCCGACGACCCGGTGCGTCACCTCGGTGAGCGTCCAGTCTTCCGGCGCGGAGATGACCACGAGGGACTCCTCGCTGTGATCCTCGAAGCGTTTCTTGGCTACGAAGCCAAGGGTAATTTCGTCGCGCTGGTAAAAACGCCGGCCGGAGATGAAGCTGTTGAGCTGCGGGCGAAGATATATCGTTTTTGCGACAGCCATAAGAATGCAGTGAAAAAGCGTGGCACGGTATTCTTCCTCGCCCTCGTTCTTCCGTGCGATGTAGCGAAGCGCCTCTGTTACGTCGAATTCCATATTGACGTAGACCTCGGCATCCGTGCGGTGGTTCATCAGATGCGGCAGAATGACATGGAGCGAATCCATATCGCGGATCCAGCGGGCGTCTTTCCGGTCGCCCCAGCGCTTCTTTGCCGTGTTGCTCATAGTGTGTCCTCTTTTCTTTCTTTTTTCGGGCCGAAGCCCTTGAAGATGTCCTGCGCACCCTCATACGCGGAAATCTTCGGATAACCTATGCAATCATTACTTCCTTAAGTAATGGAAAGCCCCATGCCGGTTTTGCATCTTAGTTCCCGCCTTTCGGGCGGTGCGCTTTTTCAACCTCTTCCTTCAGCGCGGCAGCAGATTTTGTTCCATAATCCCCCTTCTCTGAAAAGTTCCGAAATTATAATCCATGATACTACGATTTTGGAAAGGATGCAAGAGGTTTCCTCGCGCATTCCGGAAAATGGAAAATGCGGTATATGGAGAGCAGGTGCCGATAAAAACACATGGCCTTTCCTTTTCTCGAAAAAATGGTATCATAGATGTGACTTTCCTGACAGAAAACCCTACTACTAAGGTGAGGAACAAAAGAAAGGAAGCGACCTAAAGTGGAAGATGCGGAAATCGTGGAATTGTTCTGGGCACGAAACGAGGATGCCATAAAAGAAACGGATGCCGTTTATGGCAGGAGACTGAACGCTTTGGCGAAAAACATCTTACAGAGCCGTGAAGACGCGGAGGAAAGCGTGAATGATACGTACATGGAGACATGGAAGGCGATTCCTCCCCAGCGGCCCAGATATTTCTTCGCTTTTCTTGCTGCCATCTGCCGCCATCTGTCCCTGACGAGACTGGACTGGAACATGGCGGCAAAGCGAAAGGCGGAGGTCGTCTCGCTGACGGAAGATATGGAGCAGTGCATTCCGGACGCCAGTCACGAGCGTACCATGCGGGGAAAAGAGCTGGGGCGTATTCTGGATGCGTTTCTGGAAAGCCTTCCTAAGGACAGCCGGGTGATTTTTCTGCGGCGGTATTGGTATGTGGATACCATCGCGGAAATTGCCCGGCAATACGGCATGACGGAAAGCAAGGTAAAAATGCAGCTCAGTAGAACCAAAGAAAAGCTGCGCATCTATCTGGAAAAGGAGGGAATCCGCGTATGAACGGCAAAGAATTGCTGCTTGGATTGTCTTATATCAGCCCAAAGTACATCGAGGAAGCGAAAAATTACAGTGCCAGTCAGAAGCGCATTCGTTTTCGCAAACCCCTGCTGATCGCCGCCGTGATTGCCCTGACGCTGCTGCTGGTGGGGTGCGCGGTGGCGGCCTATGCCCGGATTCACATGAAGCTCGTGCAGCACAATGTGCCAACGACTGTTCAAACGGATGAAGATGTGCCGGACACAACGCCTGCCAGAAGTGTGATCGCAAGCTGCTATCCCCAGCAGCTGCCGGAGGGCTACCGTCTGGCAGAGGGTTCGCCCCTGAATCACACCACCCGGAATCTTTGCTACCGCAATGACGCGGGGGAGATGATCTCCTTCACCATTTCCACCAGCCAGGCCATTGAAGGTGTGCTGGCACCGCCGAGGGAGGAAACCAGCTTCACGGTGTCCGGCTGGGATGCCGTTTTGCAGACTTCAGAAAAGGGCGCGCAGACACTGTCGTGGCACAACGAGGCCGATGGCTACTATGCCGGCCTGTTTACGCAGGATATGGCAGTCGATTTGAAGGCTGTGGCGGAAAGCGTGGATTTTGGCGAAGAACTGCCCATGTCCTTCCTGTGCAGACAGGGGGAAATCTGGAATATATGGTATCCCCGGCAGATTCCAGAGGGCTACGCCTGTACGGATGTAGCGCCCTGCGGCAATGGCGGACAGGAGATCCGCTACACCTGTGATGCAAGCGGCAGCGTGATTTCCTATCATGTGTCCCTGACCACGGATCTCAGCGCGATTTCCGACCCGCCCCGGGACTCCTGCGTCTGGGAAGAGCTGACCGTGGCGGGGCAGCCTGCCAGAATGATGACCACCAGCTCCGGTCTGCGTCTGCTGTTCTGGAAAAATGAGCAGGAGGGCTTCAACGCCATGCTCTCCGTGGAGGACGATGCCGTGGATATCCTCGCCATGGCGGAAAGCGCGGCTCCCGGCGAGCCGCTGGAAGTGACTTCCAACTATCTGGGGCCGGATTACACCATCGAGCTGGAGCAGGACGCTTCTTCTTATGTAGGCTGGGAGCCTGTGTATCCCCAGAGCGTGCCGGAGGGATATGAGATTACCTTTGTCGCTGAACCGGCCTACGGCGAGCAGTCCATCGACTACGAAAACGATGCGGGGGATACCTTGACATATACCCTCTACTTTCGCCTGAGCCAGTGGGGCAGGCAGTTTGACGGCATGGGTCAGCCGGAGCAGGTCAAAATCAATGGAAATGTGGGCTACAAAAGTCCCGGCGAGCTGGTCTGGACGGACGCGGCCAGGGGCTTTGGATTCTCCCTGCGCGCCAGCGGGGACGTCGATCTGATCGCGGTCGCCGAAAGCGTGGGCATCGGCCCGGAACTGAAGCCGACCCGCTGGGACGATATCCGGAAAGCGCTGGAACAGCTGGGGAATTATCAGATCACCGCACTGCCTGACGGCATGGTGGAGGATGGGCTGACAGGTGCGCCGCTGGAAAACGCCGACGACTGGTATTCCTACGTCCGCCGCTGGTACTTCGACCCGAAGACCAATCGGGACATTTATCTGGAATATGAAAGCTATGTTACGGACTGCACCGATATGGAAGATGTGCTTCAAATGCTTATCGGCACCGGAGGAAACCCGGTAACCGTCCAAGGCTGCACGGGAGCGGCATTACAGAATGGCGAAAGCGCCGCAGTAGTATGGCTGATCGGTACCCCTGAGAAAGGAATCTCGTTCCGGTTGTCCAGCAGCAGTTTCACCGCAGAGGCGCTTCTGCCGATTGCGGAAAGTGTGCAGCTGCAATAGCGATTCCCCAAACCGCATTCACCGGGGCTTAAGACATAGTCTCAGCATCCCCCATCCATTCCGCGGGAAGCGGAATGGATGGGGCTGTTTGTCTACGTGAGACTGCTTTTTTTCACAGCATATGCGCCGGAAAAAGTCGATGTCGGCGTTTTTTGGACCTCGTTTCTGGAAAAATTTTTCCGATTCGACGAGAAAAACAGTTGCGCTTATCCCAGCTGTATGTTATACTGGTGGTGCATATACCATCCCGGAATGGCGCTGACCACTCGTTCCCGCGGAGTACGGGAAACGCACAGAACTGAAAGGAACGGAACAGCTATGAAGAAACGACTGCTCAGCATCCTGCTCGTGTTTGTCATGGTGCTCTCCACGCTGCCCATCCCGGCCTTTGCCGAGGACGGCGGGGAAGCAGCCCCCACATGCATCTGCGAAACGGCCTGCAGGTCGGAAGACATGAACGAAGACTGCCCAGTGTGCGGCGCGGAAGGTGCGCACCTGCATGACTGCGCCAAGTACGTCGAGGGCGCGGAGAATCCGGCGGAGACCACCACTCCCACCGCCGAACCGGTGAATGTCGGGGAAAGCGAAGCCACCACTGCGCCCGTCGTTCCCGAGACTGAAAAGGACGAGACTCAGCCGGAGAGCGAAAATGATGCCGAAAGCATTGAGGGCGGCGAAGAGACTCTTCCCGAAGATGCGCCGGATACGCTCGCGTTGGACGCGGAAAATCTCATCAGCGTGCAAAGCGGCGAAACCATGTCGGACGAATTGTATGATTCGCTGTCCTATGCCACATTCACGCTGTCCGCAAGCGAGTACCAGTGCGGCGAGGCGGGGCATACCGGCTCCATAACGGATATATGCCTGAACAGCGTTGACCTGTCGGACTGGGATGCAAACCGGAAAATCAAGGTGAATTTTGATATTTCCTTCCAATGTGATACGCCGGGCTGCCCGCGCGGGAAGGAGATGAACCGGTATAACAAGACAAGAACCTTTACCGACTCGGATTCCTGCCACACGCCGGTCTCCGCCACTGCCAATTACAGGAAGGCATGCAGCAGCAATAACAATGATCTAATCGTGCTGACCCTGACCTCCAACAAGAGCATCGCCTACAAGGAATACTTTCCGAAAAAGGAAGCCACCTGCACCGAGGCGGGCTATGAATCCTACTGGATGTGCGGCAGCGATGCGGACAGCAACAAGTGCCGGAAGATATTCTCGGATGAGGACTGCACAAAGGAGCTTGCCGCGCCCATCGCGATTCCCGCGAAGGGACACTATTTCCCTGCAAGTGCCTATCACGCGGAACTGCCTGGCACCTGTACCGATATCGGTCATGTGGAATACTGGCATTGCGGCCAGTGCTACAAGTATTTTACCGATAACACCGGCACAACGGGGATCTCGAACATAATGCTCCCCAAGGATAAGGATAACCATGCCCAGGCGCCGCAATATATCGCTGACGACGTACATCATACGGCAAAATACAATTGCTGCAACACGACGCTCCCCATGGAAGCACACAGCTTTGACTATGGCGTGTGTGACGTATGCGGCTACGTAGCCACTTTCCTGGTACAGAGCGGCAGGGAGACTGCGTACTTTGGCTCGTACAACGATGCAATGGCCGCGCTAGCGCGGGAAGGCGCGACGTTTCTAATGGTGCTGAGAGACTATGACGGTACGATCGATATCAATGTAGACGGGAAACGTACCGTCCTGATCGGCGACGCCAGAACAAATGTCCGCGTGAGTGGCATCAACATAAACGGCGGAAGCGTTACCATATCGAATTACGGAACGGTTGGCTCTCTTACGAACAATGCCGTCACGATCCTCGGCAAAGGCGGCGGCAGATATGACGCGATCCGGAATAACATGGGCGACGTCGGGGCGCTTCTCGGCAGTTGCATTGTGTATAAAACAGAGGACGGCGTGTTCCTGCGTTCCAAAGATGAAGCTTGCAAGGCCGACAGCATTCAGAATGTCCGTGTCATTGGCGCTCCGATTTCGTACATCGAGATCACCGGCGCGGGCAAAGGCACCGGTGAAGAGTATGACGTCAGGTATGCCCATACGGTAAAAGCGGGAGAAACGGTGACGTTCCGATCGGATGTGTACCAGATCAGCGGTGCTACCGCCGCTGGTGCTGTCATCACATCCTGGGACTGCGGAACCATACCCGCGGAAAATGTCGATGTGCAGACATCCAATGGGGGCTGGAGATCGACGCTTACTCTGACGAACATTACACCTGGCGTATATCCTCTGGTCTGCACGGTGAATTCTGACAACAACGGCGAAATCTATTCCGTTCGCGCAACCGTCACACTCACCGTGGAGGCGGGCGAGACAGAGTATACCCTCACCTTCGACGCCAACGGCGGCACCGGCGCTCCGGCTGCCATGACCGGCGAGACAAACACCTTCGTGATTCCCGATACCATCCCGACACGGGACAATGCCCACTTCGGCGGCTGGGCGCTCACTGCCGGAGCCGACAGCCCGCAATACCAGCCCGGCGATACTGTCACCATCGACGGTGGGATGAAAATGACCCTCTACGCCTACTGGAGGACGCACGGCGACGGTAACGGCGACGGCTTCTGCGACGGCGGCGAGGAATGCCTCCACGGAAAGGACGCCGATGGCTACTGCACCGTAAGCGGCTGCACCCACAACGCGGACGGACACGACTGCTGCCCGAAGCGCGGGCCTTCGGAAACCGTCATCACGACCCTGCCAACCCTGCCCGCCGAAACGTATGTCGGCACCCAGTTTCTGGATGAAGCGCTCGAGGGCGGAGTGGCGCAGGTTAAGGGAACGGATACCGTCGTCCCCGGTAAGTTTGCATTCGAGGGAGAGTATGGCGGGAGCGTAAGTTTTGTGGGGGAAAACCGCCTGCATGTTATCTTCACTCCCGATGACACGGAAGCATATACAACAGCGGAATGTGAAGTGATTGTGACCGGCATTCGGTATACGATCACGGAGGTTCTTACGAAATTTGCCATCACGGACAAACCGCTGGGCACGCCCCTTGCGGAGCTGGGAATCCCTACGGAGGGCGTCACGGTAAAAACCGACTCCGGCGCAATGTTCGCCCCTATTCCGGTCATTTGGGACACATCTGCCTATGATCCCAATTCTCTGGAACCCCAGACTATCTACGGAACGCTGGATGTTGCCAACAGCTATTTTCATGATAAAATCGTTACGGAAACCGATGTAAAAGCGACCATTGAGGTATCTCTTATGGATACTCGGGTCTTCCAGACTACCATTGTCACACCGCCTACGGTTGAAGGAACCTTCTATGCGCTGGATCGTTACGAGACGCTGACAAGCGGTCTCAAGGGCGGAAAGGCGATGGCAAACGGTCAGGAGATCGAAGGCACGTTCGAGTTTGATGAGGACGAATTGCTGTACGGAGACACCGCCTACCCCGGCATCGGGCTGAAATACGGCCAGCTTACGCGCACGGTCGTTTTCAAGCCGACAAACTCCAGGAACTACACAACTGCAGCCTGCACGGTAACCGTGAACGTTCTCCCGCTCACGATCGTCAGAATCAATCCCAATTTCGAGGACATCACCGACAAGCCCATTGGTACGGCGTTTGAACAACTTGGATTGGCGGAAGCGGGTTCGATGGACGTGATGCGCGGTGACCCCCAAAAAACGACGATCATGAGCGACACGGTGGTCTGGGATAAAAACCAGTATGACCCGAATACGCCATATGAGCAGCGCATTACGGGCAGATTGGTGCTGTCCACATGGAAGGATTATATTGCGCCCCCCGAAGGGGCGTCCACCGTCAGCGTCAAGGTGAAGCTGAAGTACGACCCGGTTGTACCTGTGATTGTGACCGCGCCGACGTTCCGCTGGACAAAGGGAGACTTCCGGCTTGGCGACAATCAGATTTTTGTCAGCGAAACCTTCCAGATCGGAACGGAAACGCCCCCGGAGGAAGCTGACGAGATCGGTGCGCTTATTGGCGGTGAGGCGCGGGTTGGCGGCAAGAAGATCGACGGCACATTCTCTTTCAAGGCCGGTACGCCTAAGTGGTTTAGCGCAGCGGGAACATACAACGTGACTGTGGTCTTCACGCCGAGTGATACCGTTCGTTATGCGCCTGCCGAATGTACCATCCCGATTGAAGTGGTCAAACGCATCCTCCTGAGCATCGAACCCTCGACGGATATCACGAACAAAGAGGTCGGCACGGAGTTTGATGCGCTCTGGCTGCCTTCATTCGTGAACTGCCGGACAGAGGACGGGTCGTTCTACTCAGGCATTGGCGTAACGTGGGATAAGACGTCGTATGACCTGAATTCTACTGCTGAGCAGGCCATTACCGGCACGCTCAATCTCGGCGATATTCCGACTATTCAGCAGCCCGTCCCGGAGTTAAAGGCCACGGTCAAGGTCAGGCTTATTCCCCACGACTGGAGCGACTGGACGCCTGACAGCAACGGTACCCACAGCCGCGTCTGCGCCAGAAACAGCAGTCATAAAGAAACCGTCAGCTGCTCCGGCGGTACGGCGACCTGTCAGGCAAAGGCAGTCTGCTCTGTCTGCGGTCAGGCATACGGCCAGTTTGCCGCGCATGACTTTACGGCAGAAGTGGTTGAAGAAAAATACCTGAAATCCGCCGCAACCTGCACGGAGAAGGCAGTTTACTACAAGTCCTGCACCGTCTGCGGCGAAAAAGGAACGGAAACCTTCGAGGTTGGCAATATTCTCGGCCACGACTGGGGTGAATGGCAGCCCAACGGCAATGGTATCCACAGCCGCATCTGCAAGCGCAACGCAACCCATAAGGAAACCGTCAGCTGTTCCGGCGGCACGGCGACCTGTCAGGCAAAGGCGGTCTGCTCTGTTTGCGGTCAGGAGTATGGTCAGCTTGCCGCGCACGACTTTACGGCGGAAGTGGCGGAGGAACAGTACCTGAAATCCGCCGCGACCTGCACGGAAAAGGCGACTTACTACAAGTCCTGCACAGTCTGCGGCGAAAAGGGAACGGAAACCTTTGAGGTCGGCAATATTCTCGGCCACGACTGGGGCGAATGGCAGTCCAACGGAAACGATACCCATAGCCGCATCTGCACCAGAAACAGCGGCCATAAGGAGACCGTCAACTGTTCCGGTGGTACGGCGACCTGTCAGGCAAAGGCAGTCTGCGCTGTGTGCAGGCACGAATACGGCCAGCTTGGCACACACAGCTTCACGGCGGAAACCGTGGAGGAACAGTACCTGAAATCCGCCGCGACCTGCACAGAAAAGGCAGTCTATTACAGGTCCTGCGCCACCTGCGGCCTGAGCGCCAAGGACACCGCCGAGGAAGCGGTCTTTGAAACCAGGGCGCTCGGCCATGACTGGGGTAAGTGGCAGTCCAATGGCGACGGCACCCACACCCATGTCTGCACCAGAGACGATACCCACAAGGAGACGGTCGGCTGCTCCGGCGGCACCGCGACCTGCGTGGAGCAGGCGACCTGTAAGGACTGCGGCGGGAAGTACGGCGAAAAGGATGCCGCGAACCACACCGGTGCGAAGAAATGGACGACCACAAAGACCACCCACGAACAGAAATGGTCCTGCTGCGGCGAGATCACCGTCGCCAAAGAAGCCCATACCTTCGGCAAATGGGTCGTCACCGAAAAGGCAACATCCAGAAAAGACGGGGAAAAGACCCGCACCTGTGAAGTCTGCGATTACGTCGAGACGGCGAAGATCCCTGCCACCGGCACTTCGCCGAAGACCGGCGACGACAGCCACATCGGCATGTGGGCCGGCATCCTCTGCGTATCCCTCGCCGGTATCGTGGCGCTGGTGGTATGGTATAAACGGAAGAACAGGAAGTAAACCAAGCCATATTGCAGCCATAACCACCGGCCAGCGGTTATGACTGGGTATTGGAATCTTCGCCCACTGCTCAGTTTCCCGAACACCGTCCTCAAAATTGGCCGGTTGTTCCAGACAGAAAAAATCCGGACTTATTCCCGAGTGGGGAGTAAGTTCGGGTTTTTCGCTTTATCCAGGAAGTGCCGCACAGAAAAGATTGCCATGTGCAGCCGGATGTAGTATGCTGTCAGAAAGAAAAATCTTCCATTCCGCGTTTTTCTGCGTGTATAAGGGTGAAGCTACTAAAAAAGGAGGCGGCGACATGGATGACAATGAAATTCTCGATTTGTATTTTGCCCGGTCGGAACAGGCGATCGTTCAGACTGACCAGAAATACGGATTTTATTGTTACAGTATTGCCAAACGTATTTTATCCGACCCCCTGGACGCTGAGGAAAGCGTCAACGATACCTATTACTCCGCCTGGAAGCTGATCCCACCCCGCAGACCCCAGCGGTTTTCCACCTTCTTAGGAAAACTCACCCGGAATCTGGCCATTGACCGCTGGCGGAAGAATACTGCCGAAAAGCGGGGGAAGGGGGAGACCCAGCTGCTGCTGGACGAGCTGGCGGAGTGTGTCGCCGGAAGCGAAAGCCCGGAGACGGAGCTGCTTCGCAAGGAGCTGACCGCCTCGCTGAACCGCTTTCTGCGGAAGCTCCCGGAAAAAGACCGCACCGTCTTTCTGCTCCGGTACTACTATGCCGGCACGAAGGAAGACATTGCCCGGAAGACGGGGCTGTCTTCCAATCAGGTGAAGTACATCCTGCAAAAAGTTAGAAAGCAGTTGGCCGACACACTTAAAAAGGAGGGTTTACAATGACGGCTTATCAGCTTTTCAGAGGACTGACCGGCGTGGACGGGGAGCTGCTGGCGGCGG